>Ga0098055_1000733_pt1 | contig 19046 bp, 11 predicted proteins | sample 17_taG_FD_75107 | JGI IMG/M metagenome (GOLD analysis project Ga0098055, IMG submission 75107) | Marine viral communities from the Subarctic Pacific Ocean - 17_ETSP_OMZ_AT15314 metaG | ecosystem: Environmental > Aquatic > Marine > Oceanic | place: Pacific Ocean | collected 2015-01-18 | reverse complement strand
ATTAAATGCAGAACCAGGCCCACCGGGAGCTGGTTTTGAACCTGTTTTCTTTTCATATCCACCATACCCTACATCAAGCATTGTGTTTTTAACATCAGTATCTCCAGTTTCTGATACAACTCTACCTATTTCGGTACTATCCATTGGTTTGGGAAGTACTCTACTTTTTGTATCATCATCATCATCATCATCAGTTATATGACCAGCTTTAACCGCTGCTTTATATGCATCATCATCCTTTCCTAAACTCTTTACATAAGCTAATCCATCAGCTGTTGATGTATCAAATGTACTTGGTTTTTTAGTAGTAGTATCATCTTTAGTATCATCTTTCTTATCATGGGTTCCCTTTTCAATAGCTGCATCTCTACTATCCTTTGTTTTGAATACTGCAGTTTCTCCACTATCTTTATTTATAGCAGTAAATGTTTCATCATCTGCTTCTAATAGATTTTCAATTAATTCGTTTTTGATTTCAGTATATCCCCACTCATCTAATATCTCAGATAGTAATGTAATATGTGTAGATTTATTTAATATAGGATATCCCTCATCTGAACGATAGGATAGTTCTAATATTAGCTCTTCAATAAATTCGGTTTTGTTCATAATTTGATGTTTTCAATCCCTATATCTTATAAATATTAAAGTTTTCCATAATCCGTTCCCCAATCAGCTTTGATAGGAAACCCACCACCTTCAACTATCTTTTTCAAATTTTTAGCATGTTCTGCTCCACCTTCAATTGGATATGAAAATAAAAATGCATCATATGAATATAAAGTTAATTCTACATCCGTATCTTTGATGTATTCTAAAATTTTCGTTAGTCTCTCCATATTCAACTCAGTTTCAGTTGCTTGAAGTAGATAATTAAATAACTTTTGTGGGTTGTTTCCCTCAATCCACTCTAAGGGTATTCTCCTACATTGTGTTTGAAGATATCCACTCTCAGTACTCTTTAACCACAATTTATCAATAAACTCCCTAACACCCTTATAATAAGGTATTTCATCAAACTCATCGGGTATACCACCATAAAGTAGTTGGAATGTGATTCCCTTTGATTCTTCATAGGAACATCCATATTGTTCTGCTAACCATTGGTGTACGGATGTTTTGGGTAAATCGTAATTAGTTAACTTACCAATGATACGGGGATGATATGCATCAAAATCCATTTGTAAGAATATATGATTTTGTTTTGGTATAAATACTTCTCTCGTTCCATCCTTTTTGTTCAACGCTCCAAAGTTGATTCCACCAAACCTATTGGAAGGACGGGATGTAATGGTGTATGGGTTGTATTGGGTATAAAGGGTTGTATTGATTAGCTGTTTAGTAGCTTGTGGAAATCTATCAATAAATTTTTTCTCATCGACATTAATCCCATATCGTTCGATATCTGAGAGTAGAGGAATCATCGTTTTATCAACCCAACTATCATATTTAGAGGGAAGATTGAGATTATTCACAAATGTTGTTAGGAACTCACCCCATTTCATTAAAGGTGATATCTTTCCTAAATTATCACGTATACCCATTCGGGTATAATGTGAGATAAACGATTGGTTTTGTACCTCATCGGGTATAATTTTATTTGTTTCGAAGAATGTGTATGTGGATATATCAATTGTATTTTGAATACCCATATCCATTTGCAACAAACCCTTTTTATTCCATACCCATTTTGGTTGTGTAGATTTAGAAAGGTCTAATTGTTGGGATTTCCCATCAATATGATTATATATAAGGATAAAGTCAGTATTTCCCATCCTTACGAATAAAAAAGAAAGTTCATTATTCATAGGATGCTTATCCAAATCACTCCAAATAGGAATTATTGTAGATGGAGTTGTTTCCCACATTTGTAGGAACTCATTTACTTCACTTTGCGATTCAACTATAACCATTGTACAAATATACGAAAAATATTTGGATTATCCCAATGTTTTTGAAGTATTTTTTATTTTACTAAGAAATTCACTAAATCTCTGTCTATGCTCATCGGTTACGTTATCATTAACATCACCATCTATAACATTTGTGTGGATATTAGATTGAAACCCATCAGTTCTATGGTATTCAACATCATCTCTGATTCTAAGTATGTTGTTCCACAACGTATCCTCACCATTACCCTCCTTATCAGTAACTCTACCATTATTGTGGATTCTAGCATAGGTTAATGTCTTTTTTATAGAAGTGTGAGATAACCCCAAATAATCCATAATACCCATAGCTTCTAAATCATCAACAAAGTTGGATGTTATTTCCATTTTATCAATAACTTTCAATAATGATGATACTCTCATAACATAAGTGTGATATACACACATATGATTAGCCTTAGAACAATGAATTATAGAACTATGATACTGTGGTTCATCATAATGATTGTGTTTGAATCTCCAAGGTAAGTTATATGGGTGTTCGTATAAATACCCTTCCCATATATCAACTGTTTTTGGAGCTTCTATTGGTGTTTGTGTTGTAATCTTACTTCTTAACATATCATCTTCAAAAAATGTAGCTGAACCATAACTAAAATCTAAAGTTGGGTTATTTGTGTAAGTACGAACTATAAAATCAAGCGAATCCTCTCTTAGTAAATCATCATCATCCAATCTTACAATCAATTCACCCTTTGATAATTTAGGTGCGATATTCCAAGAATCCTTAAACATATCATATGGAGTAGCTGATGTAATGTAAAGTATTCGTTTTGTTGGATTTTTAGATTTAAAGTTATTATAGATACTTAGATTATCAGTAGAACCGCTATCATCGAACAATATAACTTCCCAATCATCATACGTTTGTAGTTGTATTGATGATAATGCTTGTTTTAAGAATTCGGGTCTTTTGAATGTTCTTACTACTATGGTAACTTTCATCTAATTGTTAGTTTGATACCAAATATACGAAAAATATATTGATTTACAAAATTATTTCTTATGAAATTGTAAGAGGTTAGGTAAGTATAATCCAATTTTAGGAATATCAACCGATGCCAATCGTATAGATGCAGAGTTTGATTTCTTTATTTCTTCAGGCGTTCCCGTTATTCTCCAATCCAAAACAGCCAATACATAATAAGCTTTATTTTCTATTCTAGAAGAAAAGTTTGCTTTAATTTCGTATATAGGAGAACTTATATCATTTACCTTTTGAATAAAAAATCTAGTTATATAACCAGACTTATAATCACCTTCAGTTGGCTTTGGTATATATGTTATTATTTTTAACTCCTCCAATGCTGATGGTAACTTCTTAATACTATTATAATTATCTTTGCTCATCATATTATAATTTAATTAACCATTAGATGGTCTAAATCCACCAGTTACTTCAGTTGTCCATATCATACCATCAATCGAATGTTTAACAGATAGTGTTTGAAAAAATGAACCAGGTCTCTCATACATATAAGGTAAACCTTTAATTTTAAACATATCACCTCTTTTTATACCACTAATACCATGTATTTTAAATGTAAATTTAATTGGCATTAGTGCACTAGTTCCAATTATATCACTTAATTCGTTTTTCTTAATTTTTGAAAATGTTTCAACATCTTTGTAAGCACCAACATAACATATATCATATAATGGTTTTTTCTTTACTTCAGATGCATCTTTATATTGCACCTTTGGATATAAAAATAATTTTCCTAATAAGATATCAAGAGCTTCCTGTTTTTTAACATCTGCTTTATCTGAAGCGGCTGATGTTATCTGCTTTTCGGCCTCTGTCTTTTTATCCATTTTAGTTAACACCATATCCTTCTTACCACTAAACAATCCAGATGGTACTGATTTCCCCTGTCCATTTAAACTAGCCTGTAAACGTTGTCCAATTATTTGGTCCATTTTAGCTCCTGAAATACCAAGATCTAATGATGAGTCAATCATTATGGATTGTTCACCAATTGTATTTAGGTTTAAACTAATAGCACCGTCAGCACTTGATATAAAATTTAAATCTACCACAGATAATTCGGATACATTTGATTCGAATTGCTTTTCTACTATTTGGAAATCCCATAAACCATTTACAGCAGATGACATACCATTAAGTATTTGATAAAGTGCATCCTTTGTTGTAATGTTTTTTGTTTCCATTATACCTTTAACAAAATCAAAATTTATGTATAAATCATCTAATCTACCATAAAACTTTGCTTTTTGTGATATTTTATCACCAAGTTTACCTGTTTCTGATAAATCAGTTTGTTTTGGAAAAACTACTCCATTTAATCCTTCACTATTATCAGATATTTCATTTACATCTAACCCATTGCTATCATCACCTACTTTGAATTTAGGTGTGTTTGGATTTGGTATAAATAATATTGTAGGGTCTAAACTATATACATGGTCAAATGCTAAACAATATGTTTTCTCAGTATTTACTCTAAACTTTATAGTTTCTCCATTAGATAATTTGAATCCATTGGAACCCAATGCAAAGAATATATCCATCATTGCTCCAAAACGTACAAATCTATTTTCCGAAACTAACTCAGTACCATTTGGTAAATCTATTTCAACACCACCCACATCAGCTGTTGCTTCTCCACCATACCAAGATCCATCAGTATCACCATTAATTTGTTCTGATACATCATCATCCCAATTTATAAAATTTTCAACTTTAGATAATGTTTTTATTAATTCTTGTACTCTTGGTGTTTTTCTACTATCAGGCAACTCATTGAACATACGCATGAATCTTTCCTTACCCAATTGACCATCTTTACCAGCATCCTCAATAAAATTAGCTCCAAATGGTTCTGTTGGTTCGATTTTTACATCAGATTTTCCTTCAATTGTTATTTCATCTTCTGCATTTTCAGTTGAGGTCATATATCCAGGTAGTTCTGTAAATCCAGTAAGTTGTACATTTATTGTCCACTTATCACCATTCTGAGAAACTCCACCACCAGTTATGAATCCTAAGTAATTATCATATTCACCACCACCAGCTTCTCGTTTTTCTAAGGTTTTTGTAAATGATTGAAACCCCGCTACATAATCACCAGATAAGTTAGATTGATATGCACCAACAGAATCTGCAGTATTCCATCCCCATTCTAAAAATACACTAAAACCGGGTTCAAGAAAATACTCAATTAGCTTTTCCATTTGCTCTTTAGTAAAAGCAGTTATTGAAAAACTTGCCTTTCTGGATAAATCCCCCTCACCCTCATCAACTTCAATTGAAGTAATAACAGGAGATGGTTTAAATCCTTGTCCAACATTTGCATAAACAGCAGCACCATTCCAAGTAGTACCAATAACACCAGATGTTTTTGAATCACCATAAATACTAGCTTCATTTCCACCAGCAGCTCTAAATAAAGAATGGTCTGGATTAGATAAAAGTGATAATCCAGTACCTGCGGCTGAGGAAACCTTTATCCAAGAATTTAGACTAGAAACTTTTATTGGATTACCCAATCTTTCTGAAATACGTGAAGTTACATAATCAGGTACTTGTGTAAAGTTTGGAAATGCAGACATAACTTATTGATTAAAATTTGATAATATTTCTATATAGTTTTGAGGGATTCGTAATATTGTCCCATCGGTCAATCCAAAAGGAGCATTATGTATATTATTAGCAGATGCTATAATCCACCAAAGAGATGCATCATCATAATATTGATATGCCAATGTATCTAACCTATCACCAGTCTCAGATGCAACATATATATCATCATCTCTCAATGGAATCATAGGAAATACCTTAGAACGATAGACTCTTCTACCATCATTAGTATTTTTTTGTTTGTTAAATTTATATCTACTTGCCATCGATTAAGCTGTTGTTGGTTTTAAAGAATAGAATTTTTTACCAGAAGTATTTCCTCTACTTTCCAAAAATTTCAATCCTACTGATACACTTATCATTGTAGGTAACCTATATCCCTTTTCATCAATTTCCCAAGGAGTAGTATCATCAAATGTGTATGATAACGAATCTAAAAACGAATATTTCTTTTTATATAAATCTCCTAATGTAAATTGAAGGAATGGTGGTTTTATTGATGAATTTGAATTATATCCCAATGGATAAACTAATGCAGTTAATTCGTTTAATTTATCCCATGCTATTTTATGTTCATCTAAATTTAATGAGAATATTTTAAAATTAAAACCAACACTTCGTTCAATACCAGTATATGTATGATAACTGAATGGATTACCTGCAAACTTATTACTATCCCATGATGGAGAAAATGTTTCAGTTAATCCATCAATAGTTGCTCTAAATTGAATAGAATCTCCACCAACTGCTTTAAAAATTAAAGGAGCATAATCATCTTCACTCTCACTACCAACAGCAAGTTGATTAATCGTATCCTTTGTTGTTTCTATACCAAGTTTTAAAAGTGTTATTTTTTCATCCCTTTCAACAATAGGTGATATTCTATCTCGTTCAATTGTTAATTCTATTTTATCAGAATACTTTTCTATACCATTTTCACCAAGAATAGCAGAATTTTCTTCACCTTCATCGATTATCTCTTCAATGGTTGGGAATGTAAGTTTTTCAGTTTCAACAAGTGTACCATCACTATTTACTGCGTTATTTATATCATTTCTTTGTATCGTATTGTACAAAGTACTATATAGTGGTAGTTCATATTCTCCAGCAGGTAAATTCATTATAGCAGGTACCTGCATTCTACGTTTTACCAAAGTAGGTGTTTTTGATGCCAAACCACCTTCCAACTCATCACCATCAATGAAGTTTAAAACACCTGGCTCACTATCTTTGATACTGAAATTGAATGTTTTAGAATACATCAATCCCTTTACATCACTATTACCAGTAATTTTATCAGGACTAATAGTAATACCAATTGGATTATCTAATGAACCATAATTAAAACTTATGTTAGAACCATCAGTACTCATACCAGCGGTATTGAAACCAGTTGTTGAACGGTCTCCAAATAATTTACCTCTAATTTTATCTTTTGCTAAGCTGATTAACCCACCAATTGCCTGCTTTCCAATGGTTTTAAGGTTTCCACCACCGCCATCTTTTAAGAATTTACCCAATAATGAACCTTCACCAGATTGTTTAATCTTAGCTAATTCAATCATTGTATTTTGAGTTTCTTTCTTCCTATCAAATGCGTTTAATCCACCGGTCTCACTGTATTGATGTACTCTAGTAGGTATTATAGCTTGTGGTATTCCTAAAAATTTACTCACAGCTGCAGTTGCACCTGAGATTGCACCCCCTATCAATCCACCATCACCCTCACTACCATTAGCAGCCGATTTCATATCATCTAATAATGGAGTTGTTCTTAAAGTTAATCTTGGTAAATCACTACCATACAATACAGGTATTGATAATCCTCTAATTATACGAGCACCTACTACTTCTTGTTCTAAAAGTGTTTCACTACCCCTTACACCTAATGTTTTCCTTAATAGATTTGCTGCCACAAATCCAGTGCTATTTACTAACGGGTCCGATGTTGAAATTTTAATATCCTTTGAGTTTTGGATAGCATAAGCTTCCTCAGCGGTTTTTCCTCCCTGAGATGGTAGTTCTTTAGTTTTAAATAATTCTTTTAATGTTGGCATATTATACTAAAGCGTTTGAGTTAGCTGCAAATTTATCCGATTGATTGGATACACCTGCTGTAAGTTTCTTTCCATCCATATAAATATCTTTATTACCTCTCATTACAATTAGTAATTCATCCAATTTAGCAACAATATCTGCATCTTTAGTATCTCCTCCAAATAAACCACCAAACATATCACCAACACCAGACATAGCATCACCAATACCACCTACAACATTAGAAATACCACCATCTGTTGAATCATTTACAGAGTTTGCCATCATTCCTAATGGAGTAGCACTCATTATTTTACCAAACATACTTTCTCCAAATAAACTATCTGGATTTTTTGTTGCTATTAACGTATCCTCTGGGTGAGTTGATATAATCTTACCATTTTGAACAATACCATCATCTACACTTCCACCCGATTGTAGTTGGGATGCATCACTTGCTAAATCATCATCATCACCACCAAATGGATTTAATGATGCTAATGCATCTATTCCCTTTTGCACAAGGTCAAGCATACTCTGAATTGGTGAAAGAATATAATCTTGTATAAATCCATAAAAACTATCAAAAATACCAAGTATTAAATCAAATGCAAAGATAAACCCATCAACTAAACCACCAATTACAAAACCTACAATATCACCTATAAGATTTCCAATAAAACTTATTACCGATATTACAGGTTGTAATGTTTTTATTATTTTTGGTGCTAATTCTTCAAATTTTTCACCAATAGGTCTAATAGCTTCAGATACTCTTGTAATTGGTTGCATCATTGCAACACTAAATGCTTTAAATACTGCGAATAGGGGCTTTAAAACTGCTCCCAAAATTCCAAAGGTAACTCTAAATACAGTACCTAATATACTGAATACAGGCATTAATTGAGCATTTACTATATCTACTAAATCATTGAAGAGAGGTAGAAGTAGTGTTGCTAATGGTGCGAACATATCACCAATACCTTTACCCATCATACCCATTGAATCACTAAGTTTATCTGCTTCAGATTGCATACTCTTTTGTTGTCCTAATCGTTTAGCTTCCTTTGCAAGTTGACTATCCGTTATATTTTCTATTGACATTCCAGAATCCATTAATGAATTTGCTGCAGCCAATCTTTCATCATCAATACCTTTAAATTTCTTAGCTATTTGTTGTTGTTTAATCAAACTCTTTAAATCCATACCAGTGGCTTCAGATAAAGCCTTCTTTTGGTACATATTCATTTTGTTGATATCACCTAACTTACCCACTTCGGCATTTACAGCTTTTTGCATACCTATCATATCACCTTCAAACGCTAAAGCTCTTGCTTTATTGAAGTTAACACGTGTACCTAACATAGCACCTAATTCTAATTCTTTGGTAATAGATGATTCGAAATCTAATAAACCTTCAGCTACTTTAGTGGTTTCACCAATAGATGTTCCCATTTTCCTAGCCTCAATTGCAGCTTTTGCTAATGCTTTTGTAGAACCTTGAAAGAACATCATTCCAGCTTCAGCATTTTCTGCAATATCTTGCATAACTGCAGCAGGTGCAACTCCGGCAGCTTCTGCGGCTGCTATTGTTGTCTGAATCATACTTTGTGCCGTTGCCGCTGATGCACCAGACATTAATTGGAATGTATCATTTACTTTTGCTTGAGTAGAAGCTGATACACCAAAACTCTTTTCCATTGCAACCATAGATGTTAATACACCCTTAGTAGCCATAGAAGTTCCCTTCATCTCATTGGAGAATGCCGCAGCGGCACCAGCAACATCAGATGCAGATACACCCAATCCCGCCATTTCCATAGAAATGTTTTCAATGTTTTTCTTTAAATCACCAGTTTGTGAGTTTAGTAGACCTGTTGAATTTCTAAATTCTTTTGCAGCTGCATCTAATTCTTTAAATCTCTTTAAACCAAGACCAAATACTTTATATATTAGATAACCAATACCAACTACCGCCATTAATGTACCAGCTAATGCCGTACTTATCCCTAATGTACCAGATAATGCTTTTGTAGCTCCATTTACACCACCAGTTATACCTTTTTTAAACGAACCTGCCATTCCCTCACCATTAGCAAGAGCTTTTGAGAATTGTCTGTTAAATCCATTTTTCATCCCTTCGGATGCTCTATCAATACCTTTATTTAATTTTTCTTTTAATGGTGAAAATGCATTTGATAATGCACCTCCTATTATTGGTATTTTACTTATAAAAGAATCAACACTATCTACCCCAGAACGAAAGTTACTAGCTACGTCATCACTTACATCCGCTACAGCTACCGAAAGTCTAGCAGCTTCTTTCTGACCACTAGCTATACCTTTAATAGCTTCTAATTGGGCTTGATATGCAACTTTTTGCTTTTCATTAACACCATACTCTTTGTTTTTTGATTGACCAATCTGAGTATTAACTCTTGCTATTGCCTTATTTACATCACCAGTCTCTTTTAAATCTGATAATATTTTTTTTGTAATAGTAGCATCATCTTTTAATGTTTTATTTCTTTTATCAGTAGCATCGATAATATCATCCATTGCACGACTCATATCATTAGTCATAGACATAGTAAGACTCTGAAGTGCGTTTAGTTCTTTTTGATTTTTTATTTGTTTATCGCTTGCCATTTATAAAAGATGTATTAATAGTCAAATCCTAAGTATTTTCGTACACTTAATGGAATTGCTTTTTTAATTTCTTCCCTATCACCATTTAATTTTTTTTCAATATTAGCCTTAGCCGTATCAATAGCCGTATCTGCTCTTTTGATTGCTTGTGTTATATTTTTGTCTTTGCTAATACCCTTTTTAACTGCTCTAGTAAACAATTTTGCTAAAAGATTACTTTCAGATAAATGTCTATTATATGATTCTTTAAACAGAACAGCCTCTTTTTTTGTAATTTTCATAAGTATTTCTATTTGTACTCTTATAAATATTAGATATAAAAAAAGTGAAGATTATTTCCTAACCTTCACTTTTGATTGTCTTTGTGATTTCTCTTGAGATTCTTTCTCCTTTTTCTTAGCATCAGCTAATTGCTGATAATAGAAATTTCTAAGGTGAACCGGTAATCTATACACATCCGATTGAATGAATCCATTACCATAGTAACATAATTCAAAAATTTGTGTGTGTAAGATTTTAGAGTAGTTATTCGGAAGGCCAAAAAAACCCTACGCCCATAGGAATCGAGCGTACCTCCTCTTCTCCCGTTAGTGGGTCTGTATATGTAAAGTTCATATCCATATCAGGTTGATTCTCCTTTACGAAGTTTCTGAATGCCCTGGTATCTCTAGCTAAGAACCTATTGTTAATAAAATCTACAACTGATTTAGTATCGGATTCACCATCTACCGATTTAATCATATATCTATATCTAGTTGTTAGTTCCGATGAAGTACCACTCTTATTAAATTTCTTTAATGCCTTAACATCTACATCAATACTCTTTTCATCACCATGTGTCAAATATTTAAATTCAATTAAATTTTTACCCATTGGTGTTGTAAAGTTATATGTGTTTTCTGGATTTAATGTATTTAAATCAACTTCTTTAGTTTTTACAGAAGATAAATCAACTACAACTTTATGTTTGTTCTCTTCAGAATCTAACATTTCAACTATATATTCTTTACCATACCCAAGTAATCTAGTTGCTAACATAATAGCGTTTTTATCACCCAATACAATATCATCTGGATTTATATTCTTATCTACTATAATAGCTTCAAATAATTTATCTAAAACTACACCTTTTTTTATTAAGTTTTGAGATGTTAGTATCTCCTCTTCTCTAGCTGTCATATATTTTATTTCAATTTGACCGGAAGAAAGTGGATTTTCTTTTGGATAACATTTACCTTCAGATGGTAAACTAATTACTTCAGTTGGAAATTCGTGCTTTGCCATAATAAACCTTTATTTGTTCGTATATAAATATATAAAACTTAAAAAAGAGTAAAAAAAAAGGTTCTCACTAAGAGAACCTTTTCTATTATTAAAATATTTATTGTATTTTTAGAATTCTAATATAGCGTAATCGTAAGATAACGTTAATTCGATATCAGCGGCATCATTAGAGGAGAAATCTAAATCATTGAAGTTAGCTGATGCAATGAATGCTCCTTTTAACTTCCATTGTTCGATTTTATCTCCAACAGGACCTAACATATAAAAATCAATATCTTTTTTGTAGAAATCAGCGTAACCTTTTCTACCAGTTAAAGATTCATATCCTAAACGTACCCATTCCATTACCTGTTGTGCACCTGATGGTACAATTGGGTCATATAATGAGATTGTTATATCTTGCCACTCACCCTTACCTTGTAATTTACGATAAGTGTTAATGTGGTCTAACTTCACAGTTTCGAAATTAATTGAAGGTCTAGCCGCAGTTTTTATAAGGTAAGATTGAATTCCATCAATCTCCATTATAAACCTGTTCTTCATCTTCGGTTCGAAGTTGGTGAACATCATTTCGTTAAATTCTAATACTTCTGCCATTTTTTTATTTTTTCTCCTTTTATACTAATAAATATTAGTTATTATTATTTTTAGTTTATGCTGAAAAAGCTGCTCCAGTTGGTAAGATATTGAAATCAATTACAATGAATTCAGCTGTCTTAGCCGGTTGTAAGAATATTTGTCCAGCAAGTATGTTTCTATCAACAACATCAGGTGTGTTGTTAGATTCATCCATTACTACTTTAAATGCGTACAATCCTTGTCTTTGTTGTATTCCTTCTAAGTAAGGTTGTACAGTGTTTATAAATCTACCTCTTGTCTGAGCAGTATTTTGTTCAAATACTAAGAATCTAGATGTAGATGCTACAAACTTCTTAACAGTGATTAGTAATCTTCTTACATTGATTCTATCCAATGCTGATGCTTTATCTTGCAACGTTTTCTGTCCAAATGCTACAATACCTTGCCCAGGGAAAGAAGCGATTGGATTTACTTTGTTTTCATATAAAGTATCTCTTTCAGAATGTGTTAATCTATTCAATACACTAACTGCTCCTACAATACCACCTCTATTCAAACCAGCAGGTGCGAACCATTCAGCTCCGATGTTATCGTTTGCTGCAAATACAGCTGGCATCAATACTGATGGTGGAACTGAGATTAGTTTGTTAGTATTAGTATCAACTGTCTTAACCCAAGGGTAATAAGAAGCTGCGTAGTTTGTATCTACTGCGGTTGATTGAGTAGTTGCTTCACTAATAGTATCACTAACTCCATTGAAATCAGCGATATAAAATGCATCTGAACGAGCTTCAACAACATCAATAGCTTTTGAAGTTACAGATGGATGAAATTTTCTAATAATACCTGGAGTTACCAACATATTAATATCATATTCATCAACATTAGAAATTGCGTTCAATGCTTTGATGTATGCAACTGAACCAGCTGCTACTGAAGTTGAACAATTAAATCCTTGTGTGTTTGCACCATTTATATCAACTCCTAAGTTATTTGGAATAGATGGAGATTTTCCATCAAAACCACTTTGGAATCCTAAAGTAAACTGTCTCTTAACCATATCAGAAGAATCTGAACCACTCATTACATAAGATAGTTGAGAATCAAATCCGAAATCTACATTTGAACCAACTCCAGCATTTTCAGGAATTGCGTTTAAGTAGTGATGGTTATCACCCTTTACACCAATAGTTTCAAAATCTAAACCAGCATATTTTGCTGATGAACCAGCAGTATTATCTGATGAGTTTGTTTGATAAACAGCTGCAGGTACAATAGTTGCATCATTAGCGTGAATTGGGTTTTGGTATGCTCCATGTCCAAAAGGTGCAGCTGAAACAGGGTATGAACCTTCTGCTTTAACTTCTACTCTTATATATTTAGAGTTGTTTAACCAATCACCATTATCAGTAACTTTACCATTAGAATCAATAGTTCTATACATATCACCAATTCTTCTTGCGATAAAATTAGGAGATGCAGGGTCTAAGTTTACATTATTATATGTTTCTAAAACAACTTTTCTCTTATCAGTATCAGCAAAACCTCTGATAGTTACTGAGAACGATGAGTAATCAGTTCCACCATCTTCACCAGCTGCTTTTACATTTGAGATAGAAACTTTAAATCTTTTATTTTCATTAGTACCATGTCCTAAAGTATGGAATCTAAATAATTCACTTCTTTCACCAGAAATCAATTGTGATTTAACAAATGGTGTAGATGCTACTGAAGCTCCTAAGAATACTTGAGATGGTAATTCTACTTTAGAAACACCACCAGAATAATCAGCTGATGTTGCAACATTTTCAAAGTAAGAATATACATATCCATCTTTTGAACCAAATGGTGATTCACCAAATACATCACTAACATCATTAGTTGCTGATGGTAATAAAGATGATGATACCTCACCGATACCACTACCACTTACCACAAATGAACCAGATGCAGTTCCACTATTTACACCAAATACACCAAACCCAACTTCTTCATCACCAGCATTGGTTGAATGAATAGTTGAAATTAGTTTTCCATCTGCAACTAACCCAATAGGTGTTGTTTGTGTATATCCACCTTCACTCATTACTCTTACAACTGTTACAGTACCAGCTTCTCTAAGATAGTTTTGTACTGCATATTCTGTATAGTAAGTTCCATCAGGTTTACCAAATTTATCCTCAAACTCAGATTGAGTTCTTATTACTGTGGGAACGAAAGCAGGTCCTTGTTTGAAAGGTCCTACAAATGCTGCTCCGATTTCTCCGATACCTTGAGCCAAGAACGATAAATCGTTTTCTCTCGTAAATACTCCAGGTGATACAATTCTTTCTGCCATATTATTTATTTCTCCAATAAGTTTATTTTGATTTTATACCAAATACACATATAAATATAACCAAATTACCCAAAAGATAAAAATGGTTATATTCATATGTAATTTTCTTACTTATTTAGTAAAAGTTTTACCATTTCCTTCAATTCATCAATCTCTTTTTGTTGAGATTTAACAATTTCAGTTTGTTCTTTAATACCTTCAACTAATAATGGTACTAATCTATCGTATTTAAGAGTTAAGTAATCTTCACCAGATGTAGAGAACATATTACCATCTTCATCAAAATCAGTATCGAATGGTGCTGAATGAACAACCTCAGGCATTACTTCTTTAACTTGCTGAGCTGATAAACCTATTTGTTTCTTATCATCTTCGAATCCTTTTTCTTTTGCTAAATCATTGTTTACATAGTAGAATGCATCTAACTTAGAAATTTTATCTAATGGAGATTCAATCTTACCAAGGTTATCTTTTAATCTTTCATCAGAATAAAATGCGATAACATCTTGTGTACATCTCAATTCTCTAGTCATATAGATTTGAGAATTATTTACCTCCAATCGTTCACTACCACCAGTTACAACTCTCCATTGGTCATTGGAATGGAATCCATAATAAGTGTTAGTATCACCTCTATGTCGGATATTTCCATTTACATCTATTTGATTCATTTGTGATGTAGCTGCAGGGTTTACAAAATAATTTGTATCATTTGAATCGTAGAAACTTGGTGCGTACATAGAACCTTTAGCAGATACAGTCCCATTTGAACCACATATATAAACTCTAGCATCACCATCAGCAGCAGCGTACCAACCCCATCCACTAGCTCCAGTGAATGAAATAAACGATGCATTTGTGTGAGAATAACCAACACCATACATATTTGATAAAGTAGAATCACCTGGATTGTAGCTTGAACCTATTGTATAAATTGGGTTAGTTTTAGCAGAGTTACCTCCTACACTATTATATGAACCAACTAAGTGTCCAACGTTGTGCCCAGTTCTAGTATAGTAATTAGAATTTATGGTTGCGGTTTTAATAGAATTAAAATTCGATGTTGATGCAGGATTTGAGTAATATCCCGTATTATCTCTATCGTAGAATATTGGCGTTCTTACATTTGCAGTAAAGTTACCAACTTCTGCGGTAAGTTGTGCATTTCCAGCAACAGTATCACCATAGAATACAAATTCAGCCCCTGTTCCATTTGGATTACCATCAGATACTCTAATCTCAGCATCAAATGATGAGTTTATGAATCCAATTCTATTACCTGCTAAGGTAAGAGTATTCATATGAGATTGAGATGCAGGGTTTACATAGTATCCTGTATTATCTGAATCGTAGAATATTGGTGCTCTTAATGAATTAGCTCCAGTTAAGTAATTGTTAGCAATAACAGTATTATCTGACCTCCATTCCATTGTCTGATAACGAGTACCTGATGTGTTTGTGTTATACATATACACATTACCAGAGGTACTGAATCTCCAATAACCTTGCCCAAATCCAGTATTTATTCTTCCAAATCCAGATGGTGAACCATTGTTATTGGTAACATTATATCCAAATCCAGCCCAATCCCAAGTTCTACCTGGTTCCGAACACCACATTCTTAAATTAACCTCACCAGTACCAGCTCCGTTATTACCAGATAATAAACGTACTCCAAATTCAGAATCACCATGACCACCACTTATTTGGGTCATTCCATATAATTGAGTTCCACTTGCAGGGTTTACATAGTAACCAGTATTATTTCTATCGTAGAAAATATCCGAACGAGTATCGTTTAAATCTGCTCTATTGATTCTAGAAGTAGAAGCAAAGTTACCATAATAACTAGTGTTATTTCTATCATAGAAGATATTTGCTCTCATATCATTAAAGTATGATGTGGAAGCAGGATTTGCGTAATATCCAGTATCGTTTCTATCGTAGAATATTGGTGCTCTCATATCAGCACCAGTTTCTACTCTCTTATCGAAATAGTTAGATGGTCTATCGGTGTAGTAATATGTGTAAGATGTATTTAATGCACCAATCTTAGTCCAACCAGATGAATTCTGAATTTTTATTTGCTTTTGTCCCTCGCCTTCGATATATGGATATCTATTGTCTGTATTTAGGTCTGAAAATCTAGTACCACTATGTAAGTGTAATCTACCGATAGTTTGTTCTGATTTATATAACTTCAATCCACAATATCTAGTTCTATGTGTACTATTACCAGCATAGTTAAATAAGAATAAAGGTCTGATATATTCAGTTCCAGCTGTGAATGCTTGTCCACCATTTCCTCCAAGTCTACCAGTTACTTTATACCATTCTCCTGAATTTCTGGTGTTTGCATCAATTTCCATATATGATGCACCCCAATATCTATTTGTGTTACCAAAGTATGATTTGGAAGCGTTATATGCGGAACCACCCATATATAATGCGGAACTACTATCAGTACCAGCAACAAATCTTACCCAAACCTCAAAGATATATTGAGAATTAGCATCAATTTTGATGTAATCCGAATGAGTTGGATACCATTGTCCGTTTACTTCGAAACAACCAGCTGCAGGTGCAGTTGGGTCATCAACTTTAGTAACTCTAGAAGTTGCTCCACCACCAGAAAGTTGATATGCAACTTCAGCAGAGTTCATATCATCGGTAATATTGAAGAATGAACCATTATCTACATTACGCATGTAGTTTTGTATCGATGTACCAGTTAAAACAGGATTACCACCAACGTTTAATGAATTAACATTTAAAGCGTTTAAGTTTGATGTACTATCACCATGTATATAATATCCAGTATTATTTCTATCATAGAAGATAGGTGCTCTCATCTGTCCATCGGCTTGAACGTTTCCTATGAATTGAGCTCCTTGAGAAGCGAATGAAATTCTATGATATGTACCACCATTGTTTTTCAATCTAAGGTGGTGTCCATATGTACCATCATATCCATATGCCAGTCCGTACATATTACCAATAGGCCAACTTTCACCAATTGTCCAAATTACTTTTTCAGCAGTACCAGTTTGGTTGTAGTTACCCATCATACCACCACTATCTTTTGAAACTAAATAGTTATCAAATTTAAGTCTACCATTAAAGGTTGCGGTGTTGAATGTTGAATCGGATGCAGGGTCTACAAAATATCCAGTATTATTTGAATCATAGTATCTACCTGCATATAAATAACCACCAGAGTTACCACCATTTCTACCATAAGCAGGAATTGTTAACCATCCAGAATAATTATCATTATTCCATTGTGTTTTATATGCTAAATCACCAGTATGTGCTGAATATAATTGGAATGAGTGATTTGCTGTTCTCGTACTTAATACAGAACCATAAGTATAAACACCCGTTGGTGAATTTGAATAGTTTTGTATTGCATTATACTGAGTTACAGTAAATTGTCCGTTTACGTTTGTTAAATTCTGCCAATTACTTTGATTATTAGTTGAGTTTACAGTACCAACATAATAATTATCATTTCTTGCATTAATGTATAATCTATTTAATCGAGTTGTTGATGCAGGGTCTGCGTAATATCCAGTACTGTTTCTATCATACATTATAGGAACATCAAGTCTAGAATTAATCAGAACTTGTCCATCACCTCTAATGATTTGATTCCACTGTCCACCTAAACCACCATCTCTGAATGAAATATCTTCACCACCAGATGTTGCTATAATTAAGTGTCCATCATTTGATTCGGTTGATTGAATATATCCTCTAATATTTCCAGATGATGTATATAACCTAATTTGATTACCAGATTGCATATCGAATGTACCATATGCATCTACTGAATCAAATCTACCATTTCTCATTCTGAAATCACCCTGTGAACTACCAAAGTAGTATGCGGTATTTTCTCTTTCGTAGAAAATGTTAGCTCTTACATCATTCATATAAGATGTAGAAGCAAAATCACCATAGTAACCAGTATTCCCTTTATCATAATAACGATTTGCGTACAAATCACCATTATAATTACTTGCGTTATTTGAGGTAAGAACTAATGATGCCGTTCTGGTTCTATTTGTTCCACCAGGAATACCACCAAAGTTTACTATCCAATCTTGTCCCCAATTTGTTGAGAATCCACTATAACCAACTTGTAAATCAGTAATATGAACTTGTGGGTAACTCCAAGTTTGATTAGCCTCACCAATAGAACACCATTGTCTACTACCATCATCACCCCAACGGATAGTTTGTGCTCCTTTTCCACTATCAGTTAACTGAGTAGCGAATTGGTTGTACCATTGACCATTACCATAGTTATATCCACCAATCTCCCAAGAAGTACTTTTACCAGTACTATATTCATATAGAGTAACTCTAAATCGGTGCATAGTATTAGACCTTCTTCTATTCGCAGGAAGGAATATTCTAATTGCACCCGTTACTGTTGATGTGCTTGTTGTATATGTTCCACCAGCAGGGGAAGTATATCTTCTCTGAGAGGAACCAACTAAATTGCTGATTATGAAACCATTTGCAATAGAAGTTGATGCTCCATCAAAGCGATAACCAGTATTATTATTATCGTAATATATATTTGCTCTAATATTACCAT
>Ga0098055_1000732_pt1 | contig 19046 bp, 18 predicted proteins | sample 17_taG_FD_75107 | JGI IMG/M metagenome (GOLD analysis project Ga0098055, IMG submission 75107) | Marine viral communities from the Subarctic Pacific Ocean - 17_ETSP_OMZ_AT15314 metaG | ecosystem: Environmental > Aquatic > Marine > Oceanic | place: Pacific Ocean | collected 2015-01-18 | reverse complement strand
TACTGTAACATTCTTTTCAAGGAACGGTAAAGAATTTACTACCTTAGGTAATTTAGAAAATGAAATTTCTAAAATAGGTGGAGACTTTATTTTAGATGGAGAAATCTGTATGGTAGATAAAGACGGTAATGAAGACTTCCAAGGAATTATGAAACAAATCAGAAAGAAGGATCATCAAATTGAAAATCCTAAATTCTTTGTATTTGATTATTTAACTTTAGAAGAATTTGATAACAAGACCGGAAATACACCACTTACCGAAAGACTTAAGAATGGTTATGATCGCCTTCCAGAAAATATCAACTCTTCTATGTTGGAATTCTTACCACAGGAACAACTAACTACCGAAGAACAATTTACTGAAATGGCAAAAGAAGCTGAAGAGGCTGGGTTTGAAGGAATCATGGTTAGAAAGAATATTGGCTACGAAGGTAAAAGAAGCCATAATCTTCTAAAGGTTAAAAAATTCCATGATGCTGAATATACAATCTTAGAATGTATGAACGGTACAATGCGATGGACTGAAAATGGAAAACAAGTTGAAAAGAACGGTTTAAGTAATATCATTATTGAACATAAAGGAAACCGTGTAAGTGTAGGATCTGGGTTCTCTAAAGAACAAAGAGAACACTACCTCAACAATCATAATGAACTAATAGGCAAAACTGTAACCGTTCAATATTTTGAAGAAAGCCAAAACCAAAATGGTGGATATTCATTAAGGTTCCCGGTAGTAAAACACATATATGAGAATGGAAGAAATTGTTAATGTATCCATTCCATATCTCACCTGTGGTGAAGCAACAGAAATTAACTAATATATATTGTATGGAATTATTTGAAAAGTATAGAAAATGGGGGAAAGACATAACTGTCTTTGACGTTGATGATACTTTGATTGTAACTAAAAGTAAAATTAGAGTATTCAATCCAAAAACAGGATATGAGATTGATCTTACTCCACAAGAATTTAATACATTTAAAACTAAGCCGCATGATGAGTTTGATTTTAATGACTTCAGAGATTTAGAAATTCTTAAGGCTGGTAAAATAATTGATTGGGTTTTTAGAATACTTAAAAGAACAATTGCAAAAGGTACCGCTGTAGGTATTATTACTGCGAGAGATGATTCAAAACTTATCTATGATTTTCTGATGCATAACGGTGTTGATGTTAATCCTGATTTTATCTTTGCAATCAATGACCCTTCTTTAGGATTCACTGGCTCTACTGCACAAAAGAAAAAGGATGCCTTTATGAAATTTGTACAAATGGGTTTTAGAAATTTTCAATTCTTTGATGATGATAAAGAAAACATAAGAATTGCAAACAGTCTTAATAAAGATTTACCTGAGGTAAAAATGAAAGCTACTTTAATTAAACAAAAATGGATCCCAAACTTCAGCGACTTCAAATAAAGCTAAAAGCATTCACTAATATTTTATTAAGTATTAGAGATCTTTCAAATTCTTCTACAACTAAGGTTGGCTGCATGGCCATAAAAAAAGACTTTAGTAAAATAGCAAGCTTTGGATATAACGGCTCTTACAGTGGAGCTGAAATTAACAGTGATACCGGAACTGAAGAAGATTCTTTATTGCCAGGTGAAAGTGGATTTATTCATGCTGAGGTAAATATGATTGCTAAGTTCCAAGAATACGATCCACAAAATTATATAATACTCTTAACTCTATCTCCATGTAAAATGTGTACTAAAATTCTGGTTAACGCAGGATTTAAGCATGTTTATTGGATGCAAGATTACAGAGATACTGATCACCTTCAAATTTTTAATGAATGTAATGTGACACATGGTAAAATTTTCAACCTATTAAATGACTACCGCATAATAAAGGACTGAATATATACTAAAAATAGCAAGTCCTCTTGGTTGTAGAAGCATTAACATTTAAACTTTCTTTAGACTTTTTTGTTTATTTAAAAAAGTACAAGATTGCAGTGTCAAAAATTCGTATTGGATTTTTTGATATTGCTATTAATAAATCAACATACACTGAATTTAGCAGCATTGATGAAATGGAATTATTCTACCAGACTAATTACATTCCTTTTGATCCATGTTTTGTTGGAGACTTAGTATCTATAGAAGTATTTATAGGTGTAAGTAATTTATATGATTTTACTACAGAATACCGAGTGGAGAATGTTACAAAAGATTTTAAAATTACTTCAGGCTCTTCATTTGATATACAGAGAAATAAACAAAGACAAGTTTTAACGAATAGACAAATAGGGTTTGTAAACAGAGCGGTTGAAGATTACCAAAAATTCTGGAACGAAATTAATAGAATATATACAACAGGCATTTATTCTATATGCTATGCCGTCCCAGGTTGGGCAGAAGGCACTTGGTATTTAGATCAATTAAGATTAGCATTTACAGAAAAAGATGATGTGGCTGAATTCCCATATGATGATGTAAATATTATTCCTGAACCACCTGAATAAATAAAAAAAGAATAGGTTAAATGGCATTCAATCTAAAAGAATATATCATCTACAGAAATGAAATTAAAAGGGAACTTTTTAATGGAGAGGTAGATGAAAATTTTAAAGCGGTAGCTAATCCGTGGGTAGATAATAGAACATATGACACTGGGCATATCGTATATCACCCAGTAGAAGTACTTGAACCAACTGGAAGTACTAGCGTAGTAACAGAAACACTGGTTTGGTGGAGAGCAAATAGACGAACTACGCAAGGGGTTTTTGTAACAGCTGAATGGGATATTATTGGTGGTATTGGAACTGGTGATGTAACAGTAGGTTCATCAAATAGCTATGGCAGAATAGTTGTTAATTATACAGGTGCTACCCCTGCATTAGCAGCATCAAATGATTTTACTTTAAATTCTACAATACCAAATGATGTATTTAGATTAATAGCCGGTGATGGAGTTCAATTACAATATGATAGTACTGTTAATGCAATTAAATTAATTAACTCTTCTGCTGGTGGTGAAATAAATCAAGGATTAAATATAGGTATAGGTACAGGTGTACAGAATTTGTTCAATGGAATGAGCGGTACTACTTTAACCTTTAGAGGACTTAATGCATCTAATACAGATTCTTCATTGGGTGAAGCTTTAGCATTAGGTTTAAATTCACCTAATAAATCTGTTGTTTATAATTTTGATTCTTCTAAGATTGATTTAGCAACTCTTAATAATAACAATACCAATATTAATAGCTTAGGAAATGTTAATGCATCTTCGGCAGCAGTTTCTGAATTTTTACAATATGATGGTAATGATTGGGTAAACGTAACAGCAGCAGCTGCAGGTTTACTTGGAAGCCAAGGTGTAACTGGAACTCAAGGTTTACAAGGATTACAGGGTAATGACGGTTTTGGTTTACAAGGTACTATAGGTGCACAAGGTATTCAAGGTACATTAGGTATTCAAGGTTTACAAGGAATTGAAGGTTTCGGTTTACAAGGTACACAAGGTGTACAAGGAGAAGCATCAACTATAGCAGGACAAACTGGATCACAAGGTGTACAAGGTACTGACGGGTTTGGTTTACAAGGTACTGTAGGTGCCCAAGGAGCATTAGGTGCCCAAGGTCTTAAAGGAGATCAAGGTGGTTTCGGTGGTGCATCATTTGATTATCAATTTAATACAACTACTGTTGTTGATGATCCAGGGTTTAGTTATGTTTCTGTAAATAATACAGATCAATATCTGGCTAACATAATATCTATTAATGACTTTGGTATTACTGGAAATAATATATCAACCTTTTTAGAAACTATAAAAAGTTCTACATCGGTACCTAAAGGTCATATAAGAATTACATCACAAAGTGACGCCAATGAATTTATACTTTGGCAAATAACAGAAGTATATGATAGGCCTTCTTCTGGTGGTACATGGTGGGAATTAGATGTTGTCCCAGTTGCTTATACAGAAAATGCTCCATTTATAATGGATGAAGATGTTTTAGTATCATTTGTTGTAACTGGTGACAGAGGAGCAACAGGTTCTCAAGGAACAACAGGTTCTCAAGGTGTACAAGGTATACAAGGAATCGATGGTTCTCAAGGTACACAAGGAGTACAAGGTTTACAAGGTTTACAAGGTTCAGGTTCACAAGGAACTCAAGGTTTACAAGGATTAGACGGTTCACAAGGTGTACAAGGTTTACAAGGTTTACAAGGTTCAGGTTCTCAAGGTGTACAAGGTGTACAAGGTGTACAAGGTTTACAAGGAGTACAAGGTGTACAGGGTTTACAAGGATTAGGTTCCCAAGGTACACAAGGTTTACAAGGTTTACAAGGTTCAGGTTCCCAAGGTACGCAAGGTTTATCTGGTTCTATAAGTGGATCCGTTGCATACGGTTCTATGATATTATCTAAAAACGTTGGCACAATAAACTTAAGCGGAGGATTGATTTATGAAGGTTTACTATTAGATGCCGGTGAAATAAATCAAATGACATATGTTGTTTCAGCTGGACAACCACAAGGTAATGTACTGAGTATTAATGCTGGTGAAGCTGGAGATTATGAAATTAACTTTACTTTTAGTGGAGTAATACCAGCCAACCAAGATATATTTTCAGAAATATTTGTTAATGGTAGTCCATACGGTGTAAGTGGTCTGACTGAATTCCGAACTGGCTTTACTGCATCAGAGTATAATACCATGTCTACTGTAGATATATTAGATCTTAATGACGGTGATCAGGTTGACATTAGAGTTAAGACTTCAGCCCCCACGACTTTTACTATATCAAATATTTCACTTACATTAGTTAAACTTATTGGTAATGGTCAACCTGGTACACAAGGAACTCAAGGCGTACAAGGTATTCCTGGTTCAGGTAGCCAAGGTACCCAAGGTTTACAAGGTTTAGAAGGTTTACAAGGAAGTAAAGGTTTACAAGGAATTCAAGGATTAGACGGTTCACAAGGAACTCAAGGTTTACAAGGATTAGACGGTTCACAAGGAACTCAAGGTTTACAAGGCTTAAACGGTTCACAAGGAACTAAAGGTGAAAATGGAACTCAAGGAACTCAAGGCTTACAAGGTTTAGGCGGTTCACAAGGAACTCAAGGTTTATTAGGAGTTCAGGGTGTACAAGGAACTAATGGAAATACTGGTTCACAAGGAACTATAGGAAGAGATGGAATAGGTTCCGGTTGTATACTTGGAAATACATTTGGTTGGGGTACTGTAGTTAATACTTTGGCTAGCCCAAGTGCTGATAAGATTAACATGAATTCTTCTCAAACCAATTTAATTAATACAATTTATATAGGTACTAATATTATTCATCCGACCCCTCTTAATGTAGGTGATACTATTTCATTTAACATATCTACGTCTGGTATAAACGCATTATATACAGTAAACAGTATTACAGGTAATGTTGGATATGACGCCATAGGTGTTACATTCCAAACCGGAACTTATACTATGACATCTGCTAGTGGACAATCTGGGCAATTTATATCCTATACATATTGTATATACCCTGCACCTGTGGCAGGAACTCAAGGGACTCAAGGTTTAGACGGTTCACAAGGAACTCAAGGTTTATTAGGAGTTCAGGGTGTACAAGGAAAAACTGGTAAAGATAATGGTTGCTTTGTAATATCAGGAACTGGAAGTCCTAATGGATATCTTTCTCAGCAGTTTCCACCAACTAACAACAGCCAGCTTGTTGCTGGTAACGTGGTATCTGGTGATTTTACTAATAACATTACTCAGATATGGTTAGGAAATGTAACTGGTGTATCTCAACCAAGTTCCGGTTTACCAGTAGGTAGTACAATATCATTAACTGGTAGTAGTACAACATTCTTTAGCGTGGATTCTGTTAATACACAAACTTCATCTGGATTTTTATATAATGTAACTCATATTACTGGTAATGATCTTAGTACTACTGGAAATACTTATACAGTATGTACTGCAATTGCAGGTGTACAAGGTGTACAAGGTCTACAAGGTTTACAAGGTTTACTCGGTATACAAGGAACTAAAGGTGATGATACAGTAAGAAGAGAAATAGTAAAATCATCATTTAGATCTAAAACTGGACTACCGCGATATATTAGTGGTGATCCTGCAAATAGTAGCTTTAGAATAGGTGGAATGGATACCGCTAATTTGGTTGATGCCGGTGGATGGAATAGTGCGTACTGGGGACCTTCCACAACCGGGGATGGAGTACTGACTGGTGTTAGTGGAACACAAGATCAGTTTGCGTTAATGGGTAATGGTATTGCCTTAACAAAAAGTTATGTTGTTAATGATATAATATCATTCAGAGGAGTAATTGTTGGTCAAAGACCAAGTGGACCATACTCGGCATTTACAACTGTTGGTATTAATTTATATAAACTAAAATGTGGTGTTCTTGGCAATGGAACTAACGAATGGGAAACTATAGCTACCGCACCGATATCTACAAGCGGTGTTGTATATGAAACTACAACTGAAGGTGAAGGTAGAGGTAGACTTTGTATTAATGCTGAATTCTTACTTGATAAAACTGTTGATAGAATGAATGAATATTTAGCAGTAGGGTTTGCTACCTCCGCTGATGGTGATGAAAGCTTTGGTGGAAATGATATTATTGTATCTTATCTATTATTTGAAGGTACTGATCCAGCGCCTTAATACCTAATTGAAACAATTTTCTTTTTCCAGGTATAATAATTATAAAATGATACAAGTATGGGAAATACAGAAGAAGTAAATCTACAGTGGATAAAAGGAGATAAGTTCGGTTCAGTTGAAACAGTTGAAAGTACTAAAGACGAATGGACAATATTTAAAAGCGGTGGTAGGATAGCAACAAATTTACTTAGCGAATTTTTAGAGCCTTTAGATGGAGAGCCTTTAGATTTTGATCCACCTCCGCCAACATTAACAAAGGCTGCTGAAGTATATAAAGAAAAGGTACCACAACAAAAGGCTATCACATCCCCAATAAGAACTCTTTTTGATAAACAAAAAAAGAATGATAAAGTAAAACTAAATCTTTCATTTCCAATAGAAGTTCCTAAAAAAGCTATATATGAAATTATCAGCTCTTCGTTTGATGGTGAAGAGGTAAACAATGAATTAGAATCCTTTATTAAAAATCAAATATCAGAAGACTTAATTTTAGATAGTCTTTTTGATAGCATTAAAGAATTAATTAAAACTAGATATAAAATTGACTAAGCAATTTAACCTATAATATATAATAAAATCAATCATATGACACAAGCACCTAATAGAAGACAGAGAAGATTAGCGATGAAGTACCAAGGACTTCTTAAAGCAAAAAGTAAATTACCATTCCATAAGTGGATGGAAGTTACTATGGAGAATATTAAACAAGGTAAAGAATTACATGCGGCAACCGTTGATGCACAAGACAAAAGACTGGCTGAACAATTAGAAAGTATTGAGGAAAGAAAGATAGAGGCATGGAAAGATACCGGTTATAATGACAAGGAGATTGAAATGTTAAGGGAAGCTAATGCTATGTTATCTATTAAAGATAAAGAGACTTGGCATACTGATAAGAAAGTTGCAAGAAAGCTAATGAAAGAAGCTAGAGAATCTTTAAATAAAAGACTGAATGATTAAAATCGTTTTAGAGCCTGCCAGAAATGGAGTAATAAAAAGAGTGATTAATGATAATCATGGTGGTGGGAAAGAACAATGGACCTCAACCGATGTATTTGAATCTAATGAAGATCATAGGAATAAGTTTGAATACATTATGAGATTCTTTTATGAGCTTACCGATGACTTAGGTTTGGAGTGTGGTAATAAATTTGAAAAACAAGTTTTAAAAATTGACACTGAATGGGGAACTCATTATGAACCTAATCAAAAAGAAATAGAAAGCAAAATAAAAGAACTCCAAGCTGAGATCGATTTATTATCTGAATGGAAACAAACATAGAATTTAATTTCATATATTCAAAAGACGCAGTAAAAGTAAAATCGTTTTTAGGAAGTGTACCAAGAAATATTGAGTGTATCAATTACATGGACATTTTTAATAAGCTAACCAAGAATGACTTTTATCAATTTGAACCATCTGATGCAGTTGTATCTTCATACTTAATGAAACAATTGCAAACGGTATTCGATAGAAATGCTGCATCTATTTTTTATGTGTTAGGTAATTTAAATGAGCCTACCGTTACAGGAATAAAAACTTATGTGGAATCGTTAACTGATAATGATATCACATATAACATATATCATTCACCTGACATTAATGTAAATGGTAGCGCTAAGCTATTTAAAAATGTCATTGAGTTTGAATGAAAGCACACAGAATATTTACCAAAGGACAAACTGTATATTGCCTACTATCATCTTTTAGTAGGCCTAATGTTTTGTTGCCAGTAAAAGGACTTATTGTAGATACACAATGGGATCCTGTCAATCCTCTTTACCAAATTCGTATTATTAAGATGTATGATAATATGAAATATCTTAAGACTCATTTTTTTGATATGAATTTTAAATATGAGTTTAATAATAGAGCTAGAAAAATGCCTATTAAAAAAGAGGACTTTAAAAATGTAAAATCATTAGAAGATAGATTTGATGAAAGTGATAGAGAACGATTATATGTAATTGTAGAATCTGTGATGTGTAAGAAAACAAAAAATGATCTACAAGGTTTATTTGAAAAAGTTCAGTTTTATATAATATCAAAAAACCTAAAAGAAATAAGAGATATATCATCAAGGCCATTTTTTAAAGGATCTCTTTCTACTGATAGCTCACAAGAGTTTAATGTTAGATTTAAAAAAGGCTGGGTAGATAAATTTCAAAAAGGAGATATTGACATTGATAAGTATCTCAACAGCTTAAGCTGAATATATACTAAAAATAGGCTACTTATATGTCAAACGGATTAGATCAAACAACAATAGGAGGTAATAGCAGTGTAAATGATAATACACCGCCTAATCCTAATTCATCAACGGCAAACAGGCTAGGTGTTTTTGGAGGTGAATCCACAGGGTTTGCCCACGGAATTGAAACCTTATATGCTAAATCATTTTATTCTAAAAGGGCCGTTGCTGACCAATTCGGTGTTGCTGTAGGAATGGACTTGCCTATACCTAGATCTATATTTAACAGATATGCATTATTTAATTTTAGAGGTTTACATGGCGGTTTAACCGGTGATGCAGTTTTTAATGATTTTAAGGATAGTGCTGATAATGCTACTATGGGTGGCTCAGATTCAAAAAATGTTTCTATTGGTAAACTTATAGAATACTTTAATCAAAATTATCCTAGAATTGGATATACTGCTCAAGATTTTTTATATTGTAAATATTATAAACAAATACCAGTTAATCATCTTGTTACCCTAAGGAGATTTCCAACACCAGTAAATGATAACATATTTGATTTAAAAATGGATATAGCAGGAAAGGATCCTGATACTCCTAGAGCAGCAGAAAATGTAGATGCTACACAAACTGCAGGTGTTACTGCAATTACATACTTAGGTGAACAGGCTGGAAATAAGTTAGATGATATTCTAACAATGTCTTATGGTTTAAATTACAAAGAAGTTAAATCTGAAATGGAAGATATTAGTAGTGGAGATGGTGGATATACATCTCAGCCATTTTATTCTAAGATGGGTGGTGTTGGTAGAGCAACAGCTGATGCATTTAAAGGAATTAGTTCAAGACAAAAATTTGCTAAACAAAATATGTCTACTGGAGATCAATTAGGAACCACTTATGCTAACTTTGTAATAGGACCAGTTAATGTTATTGATTCAACTAACGTTAGAGATCGTGGTATGAAATTCTCAAATGACTTAAAGCTTAATTTTGAATATGAACTCAAATCTCTTAATTATGTTAATCCTAAGATTGCCATGATTGACATTATTAGTAATATGTTAACTATGACTTATAACAATGGTCAATTCTTTGGAGGTGGTCAAAGGTACTATGGTAGTGCTGGAGCCGTGGCTAGTCAGTTCGGAGATATTAATAAATTAAAACAAGGTGACTTCTCAGGTTATATAGGAAGTGTAGTTACTGATGTTGAGACCGGATTTAAAAGTGTATTCGGTGATGCTAATGGTAATGTAAATGCCGAGAGTGGAATTGAAGGTTTCCTTAAAGTTGGAAAAACTTTATTAGGGAATATGCTAGGTGGATTTTTGAGTGATAATGTTGGTGCTGTTTCAGGTACACAGGCATCTAAAGCTTTAATAAGTGCTGAACCAACTGGTGATTGGCATGTTACTGTAGGTAATCCATTAAATCCAATTGTTACTATGGGTAATATGTATTGTGATAATTCAACAATGACACTAGGACATGGTTTAGGTTATGATGATTTTCCAATGGAGGTTAAATTTGAAATTGATCTTAAACATGGTAAGCCTAGAGATAAAGGCGATATAGAAAATATGTTTAATGCAGGCCGTGGTAGAATTTACGCATCTGCAAAAGGAGAAGAAGATATTTTAAATTTAGCAGGATTAGATGTTGCTACTTATGGTTCTGTTAAAGCAGGTAAAAGTAATACTCAAGCTACACAAGGTACACCAGCAGGTTCGGCTAAAAGTAGTCAAATAAGTAACTTAAAAGACAACCCAAATAAACAAGCAACTAGTGATAGTGCCGAGTATATTTCTAATACGGTAAGTATGTTTATTGATTCTTAATATAACAATTAAATATGAATGTAAAATCATTAACTTTAAAAAATAAATTAACACTTGATAAAACAGGTGAAGGTTATTGGGACCTTACTGCCCCTTCATTTATTTATGATGCTACACTTGGTGTTAGAGCATTACATTATGTTACTATGGATCAGGTAGGTAGAATAGATAAGATATCAGAAGTGTATTTTGGTAGTGGTGAATTTATAGATGCTATCTGTGTAGTTAATAATATCTTTAATCCTTTTAGTGTTAATGAAGGTGATGTTTTAGTAATACCTAATTTAAAGAGAAAAGATATGGTTTATAAGAAACCTAATCCAGCAGTAACCCCTTCTGCACCACAAGAGGCATATGTAGATACAGGTAGACAGAGTGAAAAGGATCAAGGAAGAATACAGAGGTTAATAGAAAAGGCTAAGAAAAGTGAAGCTGGTGTTAAGACACCTATGCCGCCTAATATGTTACAACCTGGACAAGAAGCCAAAACTTATAGCGGTGGTAAAATACAGCTAGGAACTAATTTAAAAAGTAAAAGTACTTTAAAGAAATCACAAACTAATTAAATATGTCTGCAGTAGAAAGAAATATATTAACTGTGGTAGAACCTACCATTGTACTTGATGAATTAGAAATGACTGATGTTGAGAGTGGTACTGAAAACTCAGATGATGGAACTATGAAAGAAAAACCATCAAAGTTTTCTACAATGATACCGCTTATTAGGATTAATAATTATGAAGTACAGGGAGATAGATTGGAAATGTTTGAGCTTGAATGTACAGGATTTTATCCTACATGTAGATTTAGTTTCTTTGATAGGGATGGTATGTTTACTGCTAGGTTTTTTCCTAAGGATGGGGACCTAATTCAATTATACATTAGATCGCAAGGTGATGAAACTACATTTAAGCCAATAAGAATTGATTTTACTGTTGAGAATATTAAACCACTAGGCGGTGGTGGTGCAACAGATACATCATCACAACTAATGGTAGAAGGAAGAATGAATGTACCTAACTTATTTACAGAGAAGGTGCAGTTTCAAGATAACACAAGCTGGAATTCTTTACAAGCAATAGCAGAAGGATTAAAATTAGGATATGCTTCAAATGTAGAAGATACTGCAGATCAGCAGGTTTGGACTAACCCATATGATACTTCTGAAAAATTCATACAGGATATTACTTCAAATTCATACTTGAACGATGAGTCATTTTTTACTGCTTACATCGATCCTTATTATTATTTAACTTTCGTTGATGCTAATAAATTTTTTGGACAAGAAGATGATCTAGAAGTTAGCCAAATGTTTCAGCAGAATGCAATGGATACAATGGGTAGTGGTGATCAAGCTGAAACTAATAATGAGTTTCCTAATGTGTTAAGTAATCAATTAGATTTTCAAGGAACTGCCAGATACATATCTAAATATCAACAAGTAAATAATAGTGGTAAGATTAGTAAAAATAACGGCTATAAAAGGTATACTCAATATTGGGATTTGAATGCAAAAGAATTTGTGAGTGAATTTGTGGATCCTTTAACTACTGACACAGAAGGAATGGTACCTGTCACTAAAGGTAGAGTAACACCAGAAGGCGAAGTAGAAGGTCCTAGAGAAGAACAGGTTAAGTTTAAATTTTTAGGTACACAAGGAGATAATGTACATGAGAATTATTATTATGCATCTATACAAAATTTTCAGAATCTTGCAGAAATTAATAAGTTAGGAATGACTATTGAATTAGATACAGTTAATCCTGCTATATTAAGGTATAGTAGAATTTATTGTCATATGATGGAAACTGCCCAGATGGTAAAGGGTGTTTTAACTGCTACTGAAAATGATGAGAATGCGCCAACTGATACGCAGAGAAGAAAGGAAACTACTGATAATGCAGGAAGTGATACTTCAAATGAATTTGGGGTTATTAATGAATACCTTTCTGGATTTTATGTTATCACAGGTATGGAGTATTTTATGACAAAGGGTCCTCAGCCAGGTGGATCAGGACTAAGACAGAGATTACATTTACGTAGAAGAGAAGTTACTCCTACAACATAAAGAATAAATAAAAAAAATTTATATGCCTAAACTCGAGTTATATAATCCGTTAGACCCTAGGGGTGTTCCTGAAGATTACTTAGATGCATCTAAGCTAGGTAATTTAACAGGACAGTTTCCAAGTTCTTATGATTTTGCAAAATCATTTGTATCTCCAAGCTTTAGTACTGTGGGTGGAGGTAACGGTGTTACTGCTTTAGATGATCCAACTTATTTAGGATTTAATATTAGATTTGATATTATGAGCCCTTTATTTAATGGAGCAACGACGGGTGCACCACAGCAACCTAGACCAGGTGGTAGTGATGCGGTAGCAGCTGAACCTTCAGTACACTCAGGTACGCCTACTCATACAGGTGGAGAATCGGCCGTTGGGTATTTAGAATCTATTGGGCAAACTACTAGAGCAAGTTATTTAAAAGCATTCATTCAAGGTATAAGAGAAATAGAAATAAAAAGACCTTATTATTTTCAGACTATTGAAGGTGTAACCGAAGCATATAATAAAACAATGGACATGACACCATTTGGTGGATCTGCTGAAGGTGAAGGAATTACTGTAGGATTACTAGAAGCTATAGATTTAAAAATGTCTGCATTATTTCAGTTATATAAAGCAGCATGTTATGATGTTAAGTATAGAAGAAACATTATTCCGATTAATTTAAGATATTTTAATTGCTATGTTGATATATTAGAAATTAGAAAATTTAAATCTGTTGCAAAAGCTACAACTGCAGGTAATCCTAATTCACCAGAAAATGACCTAACTAAGTTTGTAAACAGCAATACTTCTACTATTACATTTAGATTTGAAGAATGTGTTTGGGATCCTACTGCGAGTGGTCAAGTATTTGCAAATGTAGCAAACGATGGTAGTAGTTCATGGGCGACATCATCAATGAAATGGAGTTATGGAAGATGTGAAATGGAATCTCAGTTTTCTGGATATGATTCAGCTATAAAGGATCAAGCTAAATTGCAACCAACTTCAATAGATGGTAAAACTAATCTACAAAATAAGCTATTAGAAAAACAAACGTTTAGTGATATTGTTGCAGGTAAGGCTGATGCATTTAAAGATGGTCTTATAAAAGGAGCAACTAATTTAGCGGAAAGAACTATTAATTCTTTTACACAAGGTTTGGTATTTGGTAATGTATTCGGTTTAAGAAATAATTTAGTAAGTGCTATTAACAATCCACAAGGTTTAATTAATTCTTTAGCAGGTGCAGCATTACAGGAATTAGCAGGTGATGCGGCTCGAGGTATAAATCAAAGTATAGATGATAATATATTTTCCGGTCAAGTACCTCCTGCGAGTGGAGATGATTTAAGTGGAGCAGACAACATATTTGGATCCGGGCCATCAGGACCAGGTGGTGGATTTGACGGTGGTAATATTTTTGAATAATGGGAAAACTAACAACGAAAGATTTAAAAGATGATAATCTCAAAGGTACTCAATGGATAGGAATTGTTGAAGATACTGAGGATGATTTATTTGAAGGTAGATGTAGGGTTAGAGTCTATGGAAAAATGGACCAAAGAGAAGATCCTGAAGATCCGGCAAGTGCATACCTTATGCCTACCGAATCTCTACCGTGGTCAAGACCATCAGTATCATCGTCAGGTGGAAGTAATACCGGGAGTGGTACGTTTTCGGTCCCTAAGCTTGGTACTATACTAAGAATGAGTTTTGATAACGGTAATTATTACTCACCAGTATACCACGAATCTTTATATCCTTCAGATGAGACTAAGGCGGAGATAGAGGCAGCATATCCTAATTCACATGTATTAATATATGATACGGCGTTTGGGTTAACTGGTGATTTACAGTCAGGTGATACAGAAGTAACAAACGATAGAGAAGGCGAGCATATTAAAGTTTTCTTTACTGAGGAAAAAGGTTTGATGATGGACTATACAACAACAGAAGGCCCAACTACAATTAATGTAAAGCCTGATAATTCAGTTGAAATAATAAATGCAAACGGAGATTCTATTGTAATGCTTAATGATGGAAATATAACATTTACCCACTCTGCTCAGTTTACAATAAACAGTGGAGCTAATACAGAAATAAATTGTGTTGATGCAATAGTTAACTGTGAAAATACTATTATTAATCATTCGTCTTCCATTGAATTAGGGCAAGGGGCTAGTGAACATATAGTATTAGGAGATTCCTTTATGGCATATTTTAATACTCATAACCATGTTGGTAATTTAGGAGCACCTACAAGTCCACCTATATCCCCAATGACATCTTCTCTATTAAGTCAAAAGGAAGTAAAATCTTTATAAATATATAAACTATAAATAAAAACAATAAATTATGCCTTTAGTACCACCAGTAATTATATCAGGAATGGATGCTGCCTTTGTTGCAGGAATGAATGCCATGAACTCATTTTCAACCGGAGAGGATCCTGCTAGACAGAATGATCCGGGTACAGTAATTGCCGCTGGTGCTGCTGCCTTTGCTGCTGTGGCAGGACCGGCAATAGATTCTTACATAAGATCACAACTTATAGTTGTACCACCGGGTCAACTAGTTGCTACCGCAGGATCTCCTGCTGCTCAAGCTGGAGCAACAACTGCACCTTCACCACCAGCTATTATTACATAATCTTAAACTATTAGATATTCTAAGGTATAATAATTAAATCTAAGACAGGTAATATATAATCTATAATAACACTTTAATAAAAAAATAATGATTGAACAAGAAATCACAGTTATGAATGGTGATGATCCATTTGATACTACAACGATAAAAGTAATGGTTCCTAAAGGTACTAAATTAATGAGTACTGAAGCTTATGCCGCTGATGTAATGGCAATGTATGATTTGTCAGAGGTTGATGAAAAGAGGCTAAGAATGTCTGAGGAGAGTACCAATTATATTACTCAAGGTGAAATTGTTTATATTAAAACCGAGATTCAAAATATAGATGGCGAAGATACAGAAGTTAAAAAAGAAGCTCTAGTAGAAATATCAAGAAAGAATACAGCTATATGTAATCTTTTAAAAGAACCTAAGGAAATTGTTGATCAATTAGAAAAAGGTATGATTGTTGATATTAAAGTAAAAGATCACAAGCAGGGAACAATGTATGCTTCCATTAGTGATGCAATGGATGAAGTTAAACGTAATGAAATTTACAATGCCATTGGAAATAAGTCAATCGGTTTTACTGGTAAGGTTAAAGAATTAATCCACGGAGGATATTGGGTTGAGGTTGGCGGAGTTCAATGTTTTATGCCAGGGTCATTAGGAGGATTAAATAAATTACACAATTTTGAAAAGCTTGTAGGTAAAGAATTAATTGTAATGCCTATTACATACTCAAATGAAAAACAAACTATTGTCGTTTCACATAGAGAGTATTTAAGAACTATGATTCCAACTGCAGTAGAAAATCTTAGAGAAAATATTAAAGAACCTATTGTAGGAATAGTAACCGGTACAACTAAGTTTGGTGTATTTGCCGAGTTTAACGAATCTTTAACTGGACTTATACCTAAAAATGAATTAGATGAATCTACTTTACAGTTATTTGATAATAGAAGTATAAAGCCAGGTGATGAAATAAACTTTTGGACAAAGGAAATTATATCAGAAAGAAAAATTATTTTAAGCCAAGCTGGTCCTAAAATTGATTTATGGGATGGTGCTGATGAAAAATATAAACCTATGATGGTCACTGAAGGTAAAATTACTAAAGTTACAAAGTACGGTGCATTTGTAGAATTAGAAAAAGGTATCAGTGGACTTATTCATAAAACTAAGTTAAAAAATACTGAGGTTTCAAAAGGTGATATTGTTAATGTTAAAATTGGCAGTGTTAATACCAGTGATCGAAAGATTACTATGAACTTAGTATAACCTTTATCCTGGTTTGGAATATATAAACAAATCAGGATAAATATGTATTCTAACGAACAACTTAATGCTATACATTCTTCAAAGATAGGTTTTGAATTTGAGTTTTTTTCAAATGAAAATTTAGACCTTACTAAAGATGGCTTAGCACAAACATTAAACAAGACAATTAGAGTAGAAGAAAAAGCTCATAGTGACTTTGCGCCTACTCAAGATATTTTTAAATTAGAACCAGATAATTCCGGTGGTACTGGAATGATTGAGCTGGTAACCGGACCTCTGCCATTTGTTGAAGCCAAGATAATTATGGCTAAAACTTTAAAATGGATTAGAGAAAATGGAAAGACTAATGAAAGATGTTCAATCCACATTAACATTGCATTTGATGGAAAGAAATTAGGACCTATTGTTAATATGTCTAAATTAGACGTAGGTAAATTTGTACTTAACTTTGATGAAAACAAAGTATATGAAGCCTTTCCAAACAGAAGAGATTCTGTTTATGCAAAATCTATAAAGTTTATTGTACCATTAAGTGGTATGACTCAACCATCACCAGAAAAAAATCTTTGGAAAAACTATATGTTTGTCAAAGAGAAGTATTATGGTATTAATTTTGAAAAGTTACAAAAAGGTTATATTGAGTTTAGATATCTTGGTGGTGCTGATTATGAAAAGAGGTATTCTACTATACTCTCAATGACCGAACATTTTATTACTTCATTATATGAAACTTTAGTTAATCCAAAATATAATGAATCTGATTTAAAGGTTTTAGATAAGATTTTAGAAAAGCATAAAACTGTTATTGAATCTTACCGAACATATTCTTCGTTTAAAGAAAAATTTCCGAATGTTCATTTAATGGTTGATCTCCAAACATATGATCAACTTATTGAAATGTATTACCCTAAGATTAGAGAAAAGATTTTTGATTTAATTACTAGAGCTGATATGAATGAAGGTTTAATTAATTACGATAGTGATACCGGTAGAATTCAGATTAAAGATGCTAAGTTAATGAGATGTTTTGAAATAAGCGGTGTTGATATTGTTGATTCAGTTATCCAAGGAAATATAGTTAATTGTGATATCTTTGGTTGTGACCTTAAGAATGCTTCAGTATTTGAATCTAACTTATTTGGGGCAACTGTAGCAGAAGACTGTAAAATAGAAGAATCATATGTTAGTAGAAATGTAATCTGTGAGGATAGTTATGTATTTGGAAAAAGAGGAGTATTTAGCGGAGAAATGGTTGGAGGTATTTTCAGACAAGGTAGAGCAACGCCTCTTGCTAGATTCGGTGATAATACTGAGGTAATAGAAATAGAAAAAATTAAGTAAGAATATGGCTAGGAATAAAAGTTGGTGTAACCCAGATAACCAAGAATGTTTAGACGCACTCATAAAGGAAATTAATGATGATTTAACTGTAGGTTGTCAAATACCTTTTACTGTGCCTAAGAAAGAGTTGGCTCACATCATAAGTAGAGCTAAAGATTATTTTTATAAAATATATGAAGATAGTGTAGAAGAAATGTTTATTGCATTACCAAGATCTGCTTGGGGTGAAGCTGAGTTTAGACAAGGTATTAGTCATAATAGTACAACTGGTACTGATCCTAATAAGTTAACAGAGAAGGATGTAAATAATCCTAGAGGTGTTGTAAAAATGCCTTCAACTGTTTGGGCAGTTAATAATGTATTCCAAATAAATGGATTCTCTGGTGAGGACGGAGGTTTTGGGGATAATTCATTTTCTGCAGGTGACCCTGATTTTTCATTAGATAAATTTATATACTCTGATGTATATGGAGCCGGGATCGGTTCAGAGGATTTAATGTACTATGTAATTAATTCAAAATTTATAGATAATGCAAGACAGGTTTTACAAGCTCAAATATCATATAACTATAATAGGTTAACTAAGAAGTTTAGATTTATGGGGGAGTTACCTAAAAATGGTGCATGTATATTTCAGGTTTATAATACTATTCCTGATTGTGATCTTTTTCAAGATGAAGCATTTATAAGATACTGTTGCGGGATGGCTAAAATTCAATTAGCTAGAATCGTAGGAACCTTTCAATTTAACTTACCAGGTAATATTACTATTAATTATGATTTAATTTCTGGTGAAGGGAGAGAAGAGGTTGATAGAATAGTAGAAGAGATAAAAGGTGATGAAGGGGTAGATTACTTTTTCACTGGATAAAATATAATCTAAGACCCTCAAAAAATGTAGAGAATATATAATAAAAGAATATTCTCAATGATAAAAGAAATATACAGTAGAGACATAGATGCACCGAAGTATAACGATGACGTTATTGAGGTTACAGATCAATTACAACAACTTATTCTTAAGATAGAGAATTGCTTATTTACGAGAG
>Ga0098055_1000729_pt1 | contig 19082 bp, 30 predicted proteins | sample 17_taG_FD_75107 | JGI IMG/M metagenome (GOLD analysis project Ga0098055, IMG submission 75107) | Marine viral communities from the Subarctic Pacific Ocean - 17_ETSP_OMZ_AT15314 metaG | ecosystem: Environmental > Aquatic > Marine > Oceanic | place: Pacific Ocean | collected 2015-01-18 | reverse complement strand
TGCCGCAAATACCAACCGTCCGCCTGTAGCGCGAAAGCAACGCGCCACGGTATGCCGATTAAATTTTTGTCCCTGCCATAGCTGTCGCCTAAGTTCAGCCACACAGTCCCGTCATCCCGAAGGACGCGGCGCACTTCACGAAAGACCGACACAAGGGCTTCTACAAATTCCTCTGGGGTTTCCTCTAGACCTAACTGCTCATCCTTTCGCAGAGCTCCGCACTTACCGCACTCGCTCTTATAAAACTCACATGGCTTTTCCTTGTTATCGCTGATGTGATGCTTCCGCATAATCTGACCTTGATGGTCGCAGTCTGGGTCGCCCCCTTCCCATTCGGCTGTCCCGTAATCCCGAAGGCCGAAATAGGGTGGAGATGTCACGCAGCAGTGAACCGATTTATCTGGCAGTTTCGCCATTCCATCGCGGCAATCGCCTTGAATAATTCTAATCATATTTCCCTCGTTTTACATGTTTGCCCCGCAACTATAGGATTTCTGCGGGTTTTTTTCAATAAAATATTTTTGACTTTTGTGCATTTTTTTCTTGCACAAATGTCCAAAGCCCTTATTATGAGTCTTGTAAGCAACGCAACACAGAGGGACATCAGATGTCACGCAACATTAAAAACCAATACCGCCAGATGCAAATCGAACTGGTCGGCTTTGTCGTTATTATGTGTGGCCTCAGTGTCCTCGGTCTTTAAGGAGATATTATTATGACTGAACAACAGATAAATGAAATGAGCCTACAAGATTGTTTTGAATGGCTTGAGGAAGATAGCGTGTGGCAAGCAGCCCATATAGGCACTGGGCTTTGCACGGGTCGGCGTGGGTTGCGTCAACAGCGTATGGTGCTTAATCGCTTGCGCGAACTGACTGGCGTTCAGCCTGTTGACCTTGACCAGCGCATAATCGAAGAAGCCGAGCGCAATACACGAGAGGAGGTGGCGTAATGACTAAGCCCCTGACCTATTTTGTTGTTAATGACAATCGCGGGAAAAATCCTAATATGCTTCCGCATGAAGCATTTTCCGTTGTCAAAATGATTGGCAAGCAGCGCATCTGGGAGGAGCATCACTACTCCCAAGATGAGGCTCAACGTGCCGCTGAACTTCATATATCCAAAAAGTCATAGGAGGTGAAATGGCTGATAATAAATATATAGATGAACCCGTAATTTTAGAGGATGTTCGGAACGACGATTGGGTGATTGATAAAATACAAAGCAGGCTTCTGGATGCCGTAAAAGAAACCCAAGACCTTCAGCGGAAAATGGCGATGGTCAAATATTCCCACATCTTAGAGGAGACAGTAGATAGCCTAGATGACATTCTGCATAAAATTATAAATCCAATTAAAGATAAGACTGAGGAAGGAATAAAACACCATGACATCACCGACGCCTAATTTTGACTGCCCAATTCCAACGGGAAACGAGTTTAAGAAGTGGAGGCTTGATAACGGATTATCCATTAGCGAAGCCACAGAACTTTTTGGCTTCAAAAACATATCGTCCATTTATCAAATCGAGAACGGAAGACGAGGAGTTCCGAAGCATATTGCAATGATGATTTCGATGACAGATTTTGGTGGCTCCAAATGACGGTCGTGATACCGCCCCCGATCAGGGAAAATGATTTTGGCGTTAGTGCGGCATCAAGCCTAACAGCAAAAGAAACGCAAATGATTATTGGGCTATCTGAGAAGGCGAACAATCAGCGAGTCAGCGGAAGGGTTCAGGACAGGGGTTCTAATATCGTTGATATATCAACTCGCGCCGTAGATGTTTGGGTTATCCATGAGGATCATGAATGGCTGGATAATCTGATTGTCTCTGAAATTCGTGCCAAGAATGAGGAGTATTATGATTTTGATTTAACTGGCCTCATAGAGCGGCCACAATTAATGAGATACAAAGAGGGTGGTCACTATGATTGGCACATCGACATTGGACGGGGCGATAATTCCACCCGCAAACTATCTATCAGTTGGGTTTTGAACTCAGATTTTGATGGGGGCGACTTAGCGTTTTTTCAAGATAGAGAAATTAGCATACCGTTTCGAGAGGGTCAGGGATGTGTGTTCCCCAGCTTCATGCCTCACAAGGTTCAGCCAGTTACGTCAGGAGAGCGCTGGGCGCTGGTCGCTTGGATTTCTGGCACACCGTTCCGATAGAACATCGCAAGACCACAGAGGGTCATAAGGCGCTCAAGTTCCTTATACCCTCTGTCGGTCAAACAATATTTCTCATTTTTCAATTCAACGAAGCCGCCGCTCTTTAGCTTGTCGCCTAGCCACGGGTATGGCTCACGATGACAAAGCACGGCGATCAGCCCGCCCATGCGCTGATTCTGCACGTTGGAGAGTTTCGGCGGCTTGCTCATATCATTTCATGCTGGCTGTCAAAAACATCTTCTGCCTGTAGCACGGTTTGACGGGTTTCCAATATCTCAGACTTGAGGTTATTGCCCATATATAAACCGCAAGATTGGCATTGCCCTAAATCACCCACATCTTCGATTACAGAGGGTGTTTGGCATTTGGGGCATAAGCCCTTATCAATAAGCCTTTGCACCTCCCCAGCCCCCTTAAAGGCCGTTTCTGTAGCGTTTTCCGTCATAGTTAAGCACCTGATTCCTGTTGCCCGTCTTTTTGTAGCTACAATGCACCCAACCGCTGGTCGGGTCATCTTCATCATAGTATTCTAAGATAAGCTGGTCAAAGTCAAGATTGACAACAATCCATTGAGCCAAATCATAATTCGATACGGTCGGCACCTCAAAGTCTGCCGCCTCACCTTTGGCGTGTTGACTGTTGACGCTGCTCCCTATCTCTTTGCACAATGCGGGGCTGCGATAGCCTGATGAGGGTGTAAACGGTGTCGCAAACTCCTCCCGCACGGGGTCAAGGATATTCTCACAAAGAAGCGATAGGCTTTCAATGTGTTCACCCGTGGGCATATTTCTGATGCCCTTACGCTCTGCCGTTTGACTTTTCGTCATCTCCCGCAAGCTGAAATATTTTGATAACATCATATTCGGCTTCCCCTTGCTTACGGGAGCGCTTACTTTTTTCCGCGTAGCGCTCCGATAGATTTGAACCCAAAAGATGCGGCCACTATCGACATGAAAGTGTAAGACAGCCAATCAGGAGCTTGCCCGAGTCGTTCATACGCATGGTTATAATACTCATCAAAATACGGGACGAAGTTTCCAATAAACCAAAGCCCGAAAATCACGCTGAACCACTCGTCTTTCCATGAGCCATCCGTTGCATCTGCCTGTGATTTTTGAATATCAATCTCACCAGCGGCTACGCGCTTTTGAATTTCCGCGTCTGCCTGCGCCTTCGCAATCTTCACGGCTGCTTTGGCTTTGGTTTCCTCAACCTTGCCATCAACCCAATTTCCAGCAATATCCGCCACTGGTCCGAGCAACATTCTCAACATCTTACAATCCTTAATTCAGCGGGTTTGAGGCTGCGTCCAAACCCTTCCACAAATCATCAATCTCGCGGTTTATCTTAGCAAAGTTCTTATCAATTGACTCCACCTTCTCCTTAAATCCCTGCACCAGCAAATCGTTCTCAAGCGAAACCTTCTCAACCTCTGCGATACGGTCACGCATATCCAGCAGTTCCTTTTGGTTTTCCATTATTGATTCAAGGTTTGTGCCAACTATAGTTAGCTTCTCGGCTGTCTTGCCGTTGCCAGCCACAGCCGCCTCAACGGCCTCAATGCGACCCATAAACTCCGCCGCTCCGTATATAAAGCCGCCAATGGTCGAGGCGAGTGAAACCACGATTGCAATCCATACGCCGCGCAGCTTCGTGCCGCCGATTGTTAGTTCGGTGTCTTCTAGGCTCATTGCATATACGCTTGCTGTTGGCCATAAATCACTTCGCCCTGACCAAGAACATCAGCAGCAGATACATAATCACCAGTCAAGAAGTCATGGAATGAGATACCGCCTATGTTGGCAGTCCATTCCACGGATAATATATCATTGGTGGCGGAATATGAAATAGATGCCTCCGCCATAGACTGGTCATAGTCTTGTGCGTGTTGGTCAGAGATGCTCGTCAACTGCTCATTCTTAGATGCGGCCAAGAAAGCGCCCGCCTCCCTGGAATTTTGAGCAATAGCCTCAAGGCTTTGGTTATATTCAACGACTACTTCTTGGGTGATGCTCACGTCATTTGTCTCCACAAACTCCTGAACAGCAAGCTGGTCTTCTACGTTGTTTGTCTGTTGAGCAACCTCCGCTTTATCAGCGACCTCCTCAACGACACTTAACTGGACAGACGCAACAATGAAAGAATCGACCGCCTCAGATACCTTCACCATAGACTCTGCTGCTTTTTCCTCAAGAGCCATTTGGGTCGTGAAATACAAAGCATTCTGCACTCCTGCAAGAGCTTCATTGTAAGCAGTTATGTCGCCTTCATTTATGATGTATTGGTCATCATCCACGGCGTTGTAGTCAATGATACCGCCCACTGACGCATAATATTCCGCGCCATAAACGGCATGGCGACCCTGCTCCAGCTTGGCCGCGATGGTTTTGCTGGCCTCTACCAGATTATCAATCGTTGTCTCGGCGTGTGCTACGGAAACGCTCAGAAATGCTACCGCCGCTGCCATCGCTGTCTTCCACATCTTCATCTTCCTTACCAATACGCAAAATCTTATCATACCATTCTTGGCGCTCTTTGTAATCGGGTATGAAGGTTTGCGGGTCTCTTTTCATTAAAAGTGTTGCCGCACGCCCAACAACCAACTTCCCATTCACCGCTATTGGACACGGTGTTCCGCTGTTAAACATGGCCTTCCAAGTCTCAATATTCTGACAAAGCCGCGCCACTGAAGCGATAGACATACCCTGCTCCTTGAGTGCCTTCGCATCCCTGCGCCTATTGCACTCTGAGTCCTGCTTGTAGCCGCCCATAGACAATCCAAGCACGTTGACTTGAACGCCCATACCTCGACCAATCAAACAGCTTTCAGAGCCACCAGACGGAGCGCTAGGAGATACAGCGGTAGGGGGCGGCGTGACATTTGATGCAGCACCAGCGCCGTTGTAATTATTGGTCGTTGATGTTGACGGGTTGTTGCTGCTTACCGTGCTATTGATGTTGCTGGTATTCAGGTCGCCCGTTTGCTCATTCTGAGCCAATGCAGGCGGCGCTATCAGCAAGAGCGCTAATAGTAACCACCGCATGACCCATCCTAGCCCATCTTCAAAAGAATTGTTATGACAGTCCCAAAAATCGCAGACATCATAGCGCCACCCAAGATGGAGAGCCATGTGATGCGCCAATGAAGGTTTTTAATCTGCGCTTCCATCAACTGACGAAACATCGCACATTCACGTTCATGCGCCTCAAGCTGCGACTGGGTGGACATTTTATTTCTTCAGGTTCAGCGCAAGAAGCTGAACAGCCTTTGAGATTTTGGCAATAAATTTGTTATCAGAATCAGATGGCGTAACATTGGCGATAGCAGAAGCCGCCGCAATGATACCCGTAATCCAAGCAATAAGTTCTTCCATGTCAAACTCCTGTGATATTTCGTCCAGTATATCACAGGCTGGAAGTCAAATCTCAGGCTGTTTCTGCTTTTATGATTTCTTTGCGTATTCTGTGGAGGGTAAGTTGTATGCCCCACTTACGCTTTCCGTTTATCGTCGGCGCGATATTAAAGGTATGGCTAACGAAAACTTCCCAACCAAATAGCAATCGGATTCCTACAAAGTTCACGGGCATTTCAAAATCAGGATACTCAGGAACAAAGCCAATCCCGTGGCCTGTAACAGTTCGCAACCCCAGAGGATAGCGGAAATACCTTGCGTTCAAACTTACTGGCACATCCTGACAGCCAGAACCGCCGCCCTCATAATGACCCTCAAACTTTTTAACGGAATCCATGATTACCCGAAAGTCTTTAGATTGGTTGCCGTGGTAAAAGGGTTGAACAGGTTTATGAACAAACAGATGATAAAGGTAACATTTCTCAACGTGATAAATGATTTGGTCTTTTGACATCGCAATCTCCAGCGTTATTTATAAAACCTCAACATCTTACACGGTTCTACCGTGGGATTCACTATGGAAATCTGCTCTGACGCGACCTTGTAAATCTTATTTGCCTCAATAGCTGTTCCGCCCAGAGTCACTGGCTGGCTGAACAATAAATAACATTCTTCGCATACTGGCTTTTCAAACGTAAACGAGCCACCAGCCGCGACATCACCATGCTGCCTAATCCAATCCTGAACATCATCCTGAACGTGGGTAACACAAACGAAAGACAGACCACCTTCACCCGCTTCCAATCTTGATATAGCGCTTTTTAACCCCCATGCCGCCTGCCAATTTTTCCACGGCTGGTCATCCCCTTGATAGGTGTATCTTAGGGTAACAGTTGCCTCATCTGTTCTCTCATGCGAAGCTCCAGTATCAGCAATCAAATCTATAAAACTAGAAACATCCTCTTCAGATATGATGGTTTCTTCGTCCCATTGATATTTTTGTATGGCTGTTCCACCCGTGATAGCATGGACTAGATTGGCTCTCTGAACGCCATCAATGCTGGGGTGCTGATTATCCGCTGAGTAAACTCCGTGGTCGGCAAGCGTATCTCGTTGATAGTAAGAGCCAGCCTCTTGGTTTAAGGCAGTGCTTACACGAAACTTCCCATAATAAGTGACAGGGACGCTGAAGGTAAATGTGTTTTCAATGGCCATCTAAACCTCCGATGGGCTTTCCTGCTCAGGCGACTCATCTTCAAAATACTGGTAATTCGTGTCAAAGTGCATTCTGACTAGCTTTAGAAAAAAGGCCGCCTCATCGTCCTCTGAAGGTATTTCATCTTCAGGTATCTCAGCAATCATAAGGTCATCATTGAAATTACATCTTACCAAACAAGTTTGCTTTCTTGCATTGTTTGGTAAATCTTCCATTGTTTTTGCTAAAATTACAAAATCACTAAAATCAGTCATGGCTTAACTCTCAATCCTTAATGTAAATGTTCCGCCCGCAGCAGGCATAACAAACCCTGAATCGTGCGGTATGTTTAGCCTCAAATACGAAAGACTAGACTGCTGATAACATTGCACCGCCTCATTGGGTTGGCCAGTTTTCTGGTGAGCATCATTAACCGCATCCCAAACTTGCGTATTGTTGCAATAGACCTTATTGAAAATACTGGTATCGTGTATAAGCCCTTCGTAGAACGGGTCAAAAATGTTTATCTGGACAATTCTATTTGTCCCTGTGTAGCTACCTGAACCAGATGCGCTGAATTGTATATACCCGCTGGACGGTAAAACAATCAGCTTCTCAATTGGTCCGCCATGAGAGTTTGATTCACCTGAGAAGTTACCTGATGCAGCACCGCTACAACTGAACCCTGATATGCCGCCTGAGTTTCGAGTCCGCACGGCTTGAATAATTACCGTCTTCCCACGCCATGCTGAGTTCGGTGTAAATCTCACGTTTGATATTGTTGGGTTTCCACCCTCATTTTCAGCCCTAGCTTGCAAAAGGCTCGGACCTTGTGTGGGGAGAATCCATCCAGCGTGACCATCATCGTGGCGGCTGTTATTTGTATTATTATTCCAATCCGTTGTCCTATACGCATAATTGTCGCGCCCTACTATATCATCAGGCCGAATCCACACTCCAGTAGTGCTAGTTGACCCAGCGCCAGTGTGATTAAACGCAGCCCCGAAGCGGCTATATGAAAGGCCGCTTGTGTTTGATATTGAGCCAGCAGCCCCGTTCCTAAGTGGCGCTGTAAGCACGATTTTCAAAGGATATTGATTGGCGGTAGAGGTTGCTTGATAAATAGCCGCCAGCTTTATTTGAGTCCCGTCACTTTGCAGCTTCCCATCAATGTTTGCTATGTTAGCGCTTGGGCTTACAGAGCCAACATTTGATGACAAAAGCACTCCCGCATACGTTCCTGAAATACCGTATCCACGGCCAAAAAACACATTGCCAGCGTCTCCAACCGTTACCGTCCACTCACCAAGAACACCGTTATCATACTCATAGAGGTCGCTCATGGATATAGCGCCGCTCGTTGGTATCGTGCCATTTAGATTGTTGCGTTGCTGCTTGGTCATCGGTCCAATGATATTAATGGTGTGCCTGTCTGACTTTGACCTAGTAGAGCTAAGAAAGTTTCCCTTAGAATCAGTGATATCATTCCAAGCGGTATATGAACCCGCCGACTGTAATGCAGCCCTTTTTGTAAGACCAAGATTACTGCCAAGCGGATAGTTTCCTTTGCCTAATCGGTCGCCGTGATTATATTCGCCTGTCTTGTATGTTTGGTTCGAGTTTCGAGAGCCATCCAAATTTACGATAGTTCCATACTGACCAATGCGGTCCGTCCTTGTATAGCTGGTCGTAACTGTGCCGCCCCCCTGCACGGCAGTGGCCGATTGCAGCGTATCTACTTGGTGATAATAATCCCAATCGGTCGAGCTGTTAATGTATCTATATCCATTGAATGAGTATGATTCTAAGCCACTTTTCTTATGTTCCCCTGTGTCAGGTCGAAAATTTTGCAGAGAAATAGAATCTGTATCACCCACATGGGTTCTCAAATCACTCATGCTAATTGTGCCAGAGGCTATTGATAGCTTACTCATCAACCTTCTCCCTCAGTTCTTTAATTAATGCAGCCTGCTCATCGACAGCGTTCTTCAGGTCTTTAACGGCCTCTATCAAATATCCCGTGATGTTGCCATATGCGACACTTAGATATTCACGGCTGTCATCTACTAACTCAGGGGCGACCTCAGAAAGTTCTTGTGCGATTACACCAGCACCCAATGAACCGTCTTTGGTGTAAGAAACGCCACGCATTTCATATACCTTGCTTCCATCCAATGTTGCTACATTTTCCTTCAGTCGAACATCTGAGTAAGCGGTCATGTTTCCGCCTGCCGTAATATCTCCATCAGCCGCCAAATCACCGTCATTGTTAAGGGTCATGCGAGATGTGCCGCTTGAGTTTTGGAAGTCAAAGCCACTTGATGTCGGCGCTTTATAAGTTCCGATTGTCACGCTGACATTGCTTGCGCCAATGGTGAATAGTTCCCTAAACGACGACTTGTAAATCTTCAATACATGAGCGCTACTCGTCGTTGTATCATAGTAAAGCATACCGTCTGTCGGGTTTGTCGGAGCGCTGGAGGAAGCGTTATTTGATTTTACAGCGGCCAACGCACCATTAAGGTCAGACCTGACCTGTGATGCTGTCGCGTTATCAATTACATAATCATGTGTTGCCATTAGTTATACTCCACCTTCGCTACGAGTTCGCCTATGCTTGGCGTGATGCCATTACCAGTTGATTTCAATTTTACCATAAATCTAAAAGCGCGACCATAGAAGTCACCCGCTTTGAACCTTTGATAGTCTGACCATACTGGCACGGGAGATGTAGACGCTGGATTGTCTGTTGTGGTGCTAATGAAAAACTCCACATTCACATCATCATTGTCTTCACCATCCGTAAGGCTATCCCACAACCCTGCAAGGCTATCCAGTAGGATTGTTCCACCCCCCACATCATCCCACTGCCCGCCATCGCCTGCGCGAATTAAAGCACAGTGCATTGATGCCCTGACCGTTCTTGCTGTCGTTGTGTCAATGTAATTAGAGAAAACATAAGTCCCTTCGCTTGGTGCGTTTGTATAGTTGGACAATTCAAGCCTGCCAGAAACCAATGCCGTATTGGTCTTTGGAATCCCGCTGAACGATGCATTCTCCTGCTGCGTGAGTGTGTTCGTAAAACTTGGCAGCATATTCTCAGTAATCGAAATCGACGTGCTGTTTTGACTCGGTATTCCCAGCTTGTCATACGCCCGTATCATATATGTCCCCTTGCGGGCAGGAACGGCAACGCTAGATGCTGGCCTACTAACCTTTTCAACGCCTGTTGTCGCGTTTGAAAACTTAGCGCTGGAGGTCTCCGTCGCGTGGCGTATTTGATAATATGACAAATCAAAGTTTGTCACGGGCGTCCACTCAAGGTCAGTATACCCACCCAATACGTTTGCCGTAAAATTAGTCACATCATCAGGCGGGTCAACGCTGGGCGTGGTTGTGACTGAGCCGTAGGCATAATTTCCTCGTGTGCCTACGCTGTTGACACCCCTAGCCCTGAAATTATACCGCTGCAACGTGGTGGCATCCAATTTCTCTGTCGGCACATCCCTTACTTGAAACTTGCCAAGAGCGCCCTGCCCAACAACCTCGTAATCATCGTCAGTCGTTGATACAATCTGCCCGCTGGAATTTATTATTTTCTCAGGCTTATACTCAACGATACAACCGTCAAGTAGTGTGGGGTCATCTGCTGTGATTGTGGCAGATATAACAGTGATAACGTGTTCATTGATAATTTCATCTGATGCGGCTGCTGCAACAGTTACATCTGAAACAAATCTATTGGATGGCGCTACTAAGCCATTTCCCAGTTCTACGACATTTACTACAGGCGGATTTATCTGTTCAGGTTCTTCATCACCCGTCCATGAATACACAACCGATGAGATTTCCTGTAAGGTTAAATTAAATGAAATGCCGCTTTCTGAATTGGGTGCTAGACTCCAAGCCACAACTTCAAAGGTGGCATCAAGCCCTAAGCGAGTATTTTGAAATGTAACCCAATCACCGACTGCCAAATTAGCTGCCTTCAAACCAAAGTTTCCCTGAATTTGGGTTTGCTGCCTGCCGCGCAAAAGCAACACTTTCGCAATTCGGTTTGCCATGCTTTTGGTGTTTGTAAAAAGCAAATCAATATTATTGACTGACGGAATATCTCCATCTTCCGCAAGAGCCGATTGAGAGACAACAGGCGGATAGTCTGATTTCTGCCAATGGGTTTCCCACCCTTTGTATAGCCCATGAACCTCGTTAAATAATTCACGCTTTGAGCGTTTAGTCTGAACCTTTAAGCCGCTAACGCAATCATCGTCATCTAGTGTGACTGTCGCGTTTCTTGATACGCCCGCATAAAATTGGAATTTGCCAAGAGAGTAGAAAACATTCCCCGCAGCCGATGTGGCCATTGAGTTAATGATATTCTCTGGCGTTGCGTCTGTGGTGAACGCGCCATTGGTGGTATAGGCAGCATTGGCAAGGCCGCCGCTTGTATTGACAATAACATCAACCGCTTGATTGTTTTCAAATGTAAGAGGGTTGGCGCTGGCAAAGTTCCAATAAAAAACACCTGTCCCCCAAAGGCTGTAAACTCGTGCTACGTTAATAATCCAATAACCCGTCTGCTCAGATACAGATGTCACGAGAAACCTCGCAATCAAACCCTTATCATCTGATGGTGCAACCACCATAGTCGAACCAGCCGTAATCGCGCCGAAAGCAGATTGACGGTCTGTGCCGCCAGCGTCCACATCATCAATATAAAATGCGGTTGTCTCATTTAAGTTCGTGCTATTGGCGCGTATCTTCCCGCTAGTGGGGTCGGCGTTTGTTGTTGTTGTGCTGAATGTGTAGTCATATTGAGGCACGCCGTAATTGCAATCATCTTTTGCCTGAATAAAATTAACGTCATCTATCTCTGATGAATCGCAGTTCAAGCCATAATCAGAAGTTAAGTAATCCCGCAGGCAAAGCGCTGGATTATCTGACCAACCTGTTGTTTGCGTTTCAGGGTCATAAACCTTTTTGCCCTTTACGACAAATGTCATGCGCGGTTCGCCGCTAGTAAAGTATTCAGGGTCATGTGCCAATCGAAGATAAACATACGCGATACCGCGCAGTCTGTGATTTGCTGTCCAAGATGCAACCTCACTTACAAGGTTTGTATCAGCCGCTTGGTCACTTGCTCCATTATGGAAGGTTGCCCTAACCAGCCCCGAAACTTCATCATTCAAACCTAAGTTGAAATTAGCTAATGAGACGAATGGGTTATTGTCGATATTATATGGCACTGTCCCAGCGGGGAAGCCGAAGATAGATGTCCTCTGAACCCCATCCGTAAACGGTCCATTAAACATAATGCGCTCATCATCTAACCACACCTCCTCCAACGCATCACACTCGTGACCAGCTAAAGCGACCACCAAATGAAGATATTTTTCATTGTCGGTTGTTTCCTTAAACACGATAGCCCCGCCAACGCGAGTCCTGCCGTAAATTACTTGTTGATGGGCTGTCGGGTCTGGTCCGCTGACATCGTAGCCACCGTCAACACCAATATCCCCCATATCAGGAGCAAGTGATTTGGCCACCTCAGAGAGAGCAAGCATACCCGTGAAATACAGCACGAAGCCCATCATTGTTGATGTCGATGCATACGCCGCAATAGCCGAAACCACAACCGTAACGGGGTCAGATGTCGCGGGTGACGCTGTGACTATGAACAAGCCCAAACTGTGAAGGAATATTTTAAGCATTACGGCCTCCACACGAAATCAATATCTTCACGGGGGAGAAAAATAACGCCCTCATTTGAAACAAACGCTATCAGCCTGTCAATTACAACACCGAAGGAATACCCAAAAACACTAGACTCGCCATCAAAGATAGGGCGGCCAATAATATCACCAGCCTTAATAAACGGCGTTTCAATTCTGGTAAATCTATTATCCAAATACTGAACAATGTCATCTTCCTCAAAGCTATTTTGTAATTCCTTATAATACTTTACCGCGCCCGTAAGCGTTGAATAGTTCCCTTTCACATCCAGAAGATTCTCACCGAAAAACGCTTCGTAGCAAGTGTCCATAAACGTAAAGCAGTCCAACTCACCCCATGTAAGGGGTTTGTCAGATGTGTCGTTAATTACCTGTTGGATGCGGCTGCGCCATTCGGGGTGCTTCATTATCTGCCCCATCGTATTTTTTGCAGCGGAGTGTTGTTTGTAAAGTCCAAGCCCTTGTCATCAGGGAATTTTGACTTCAACCAATTCGGTGTAAATCTTCTGTTTACAGGGCGACGCAAAACAGCCAATCGACTCTCAAGCGCTAAATTGATTGTGGATGTTTCTTCTCCCTCGTCAATATTCATCATATCCATGAAGCCGACAAACACCTTGTCAAATAGACTACCATTATCAACATCAGTATTTGCCAAATCAATGGTGCTGTTGCCATCTAAGACAGTGAGAAATATACTACCTTTTTTGCCTTGATAGTTTTGCGTCAATGCAAGCCTCATTGGCTCCGTTTCTGTGCTTGGTATCCCGCTCAAGCTAATTTGAGCGCCACGAGCAGAAATCTCAAACGTCTCATCAACCTTTGACAAACCCAGCAGCGACCCGCCTCCTGTGTATATATCACCATTTATTTTGACGTTTCCCAAGCCAGACCAAAGGTGTAGGGGGGTATCAAACTCTAGTTTGACAGCAAAAAAAACCTTCACCTCACGCTCAGAAAGCGCCGCAAGGGTAGTTGAATTTAAGCCCCTACTCATACGTCTGAAACCAAATTCTCAACGGCGGTAAAACTTAATCCGTAAGTTTGCGCTCTATTAATATCCCAATCGATTACGCTTGATGCCAAGCGGAAAACGCCCTTAGTGTTTTGAACCTTGATGTTTGAATAATTATCAACCTTGTGCGCTGCCCGCCTAATGTTAGGCCAAATGTAAACGGTAGCGCCGCCATTTGAATCCGTGTTCACATCTTGCAACACCTTATGCAAAACCTCTGTCTGGTCGCCATCGCCAAGCTGGATGTAATCACCCGCCTTCAGGTATCCCGTCACGCTGTTTTGGTTTGTATCCAAATACATTTTATCATTAGCAGGGACGAGCGTTGTGCCATTGTTAAAGACCTCAATGGTATTCGTATCCCGTGCTGCCCCTCTTGGGGTGGCCGCCGTGGGGTCGCTAAGAAAGAATCGGCCATGCTGACCCTTCAAACTCATAAGCCAAGCAATCCAAGTTTCCGCTGCCGCACGTTTCATAGGCGGCAGGTTTATATCAGCTTCCCAGCGCTGCGCCCCAAAGTTTTGCACTTGCTCTTTGTAAGTAAAGGGAGAGCGTGACACAAGCGTTCCATTGATCGCCCGAAAGGAGATATTCATAATCCCTGTAACCGTTGGCATCGTAAGTGGGTATTGACCATCCAGTGACATTAGAACGCCCTCGTATATGAACCGCCACGCTGCGCCTGCTCAGATACAGCGGCTTTCGTGGCCTCTTGGATTTGCGGCATCATTGTCATCACCTCGCTGCGAACCGTAGCCTGAACACCCGTGCTAAAGTTCAATGATTGGTTTACGACTATAGGAGAGCCACCGCCCATCATGCCGCGTGTGTCGGCTGCGTTTTTAACAACTGATGCGCTCTTGGGGATTATGAGTTCTGGTCCGCGCTCACCCACAAGCGTGGGGCGGTTGGGCTGGATAGCGCCACCAGACGCAGCGGTGGGAAGCATCATTGATTGGGGTGCATTAAAGAAACCCAGAGCCGCATTGATAGCTTTGTTGACAACATACATCTCAATCATTTTTTTAATAATGCTGGTAATTGCCTCTGAAACAACATTTTTCAAGCCCTGCATACCATCGCCAACACCCGTCACCATATCAGTTATGGCTTGGCTAGTGCCGCTGGATAAGGCTTCCACCCCTCCCTTCAACGCCCCCTGAACCTCGTCCAAGCCCTGCATTTTTAATTTAAGTTGCTCTATAGCCAAACCAGCATCACGATATTTCTCTGCTTGCTCATCAGTCATTACACCCAGTTCCGACTCAACCTCTAACAACTCGCGCTCAACTGCGCTCAAAGTTTGTGTCTGAGCAGTCAATAAATCACGGGCGTTTGCCTGCTTAATTATCTCAGCGCCAAGATTCTCCCCTTCCCCCTTTGTTTGCACTCCACCAAGTCGATTAATCACATCGGGCGCTGCTGGTGTCGCTTTATCAGGAGGATTCTGCAAAGCACCACGCTCCGCCTCCAGCCTTGCCAACTCTTTTCTAGCTGCCATAAGCGATAAGACAATACCGTCCGTAAGGTTCCCCCCCGCTGCAAAGGCTAAACCACTCAATCCAGTTGTCGCATCTTTTAGGGTTTTCTCAAGAAGGGCAACTTTTTTCTCTTGTTCTTCAATGGCCGCTGTCGCCTCATCTATTGATGATGGCTGGAATTCCTCAAAGGCTTCATTAAATCCCTTTGCCAGATCAGTGGTGAGGGACACCAACCCCCTGAAGGCTGGCATTACAGCTTCGCCAATGTTGTTGGTAAGAATCTCCAACTCCCTGTCCATAGCCTTCACTTGGTTGACATACGAGTCGGCGGTAAGGGCTGCGTTTCCGTGAGCGTCCTCAGTCCCAGCCATTATAATATTGAATCTGGCCTGCACCTTCTCAGCGGCAGTGACTTGCTTGTAGCTTTTAGTTATGCCCATATTGAACAGTTCAGACTTTAGCCGTGCCTCGTCTATGACAACACCAAATCTTCTCACTGTCTCGTGGTTGCCGACCAAAGCGCTTTGAAAGGCAATCATAACTTCGCTGTCAACTTCGTTGTTCAAAGATGCCACATCTGTAGCCAGCTTGGTGAGCCTCACCGACAGGTCTGCTGCCTCGCCACGAGCAAAACCCATCGGGACAAATGTATCCTGAACACGAGCTGCCATTTCTTCTAATTGAAATGATGATCGACCAACAGCCGCCCCAAACTCGTCAAGTTCTTTCCTGACCTCTCCAGCGAACTCCTTAAAGACAACGCTAGATTTATCGCGCATCTCTTGAACATTCGCAGCGAAATCAACGGCGCTCTTGCCCGCCCTAATAAACTCCCTGATGATAACAGCCCCGACAACTGTTTTGATAGCCGTGGCCAATCGCTTCATGTTTTGAGCGGACTTATCGGCTGTGCGTTTGGTATCCTTTTCAAGCTGCCCCAGCTTGCGGCGCACATCTCTCAGGTCAGCAGTGACCTCAACCAGTAGTGTATCAACGGGAGTCGCCATTAGTCAGGATACCTTTCCATCAGGTCGTTCAGTTCATCTCGTCCCAGCGGAGTAGGCTTACCAGATGAATGAAACTCGCTAAATCCGTTTAATGCGGCGTAAAATTCGTGGGGGCTTAAATCCCAAAAATCTCGTGGCCGCATCTGCATAATTCCAAGTCCGATTTCCATGTAATTATGCCACGGAAACTCATCTGATGCTACGCCTCCTCCGCTTCGTCCTTTCCCTCATCTTGCCCACCTATAAGGGCATTGGTCAGCACTTCGCCCGCAGCGCCCATTGCCGCCACGATACCCGCTTCCCAAATGATTTTGTTTACGTCTTTATCGGTAAGATCATTGCCGCCACCTTTGATCGCCGAGTGAAGGACGATAGAAAGCTGCTGAAGGCCAATAGAGGTGTCCCCTATGCTCTGGGCTAGGCGGATAACGCTTTGCCCTGTAGCGCCTTCTATGCGTGCAATGGAATCGAAGTTTAGGCGGGTGTTGTAATCTTCACCGCCAAGCGAAATCTTCATCTCGCCCCTGTGTTTATTAGCCATCTGGCTCTCCTATGTTTCGGGGGTCTCCCCCTCGTCTTCCGCCTCAACCTTTTTGGCTTTGGCTTTTTTCGATGCACCTGCACCGATAAACACATCTAAAGTCTCGTCACGGCCACCGACATTGATTGCCCGTTCAACCGTGTAAGACTTACCGCCGACAGATATTAAAGAACCCGCCTCAATACCATCGAGAAAAGGAATGGTCACGAGATTGCCAGACGAATGAACCTGACCGACAACCTCGCCACCATCAACCTTAACTTTTTCGCTAGACCAAGCCATCTTAGACGGTAGCGAATGTAATCGCGCCAGAGCTTTCCAGCGTCACGGAATAAGTCACTTCACCGTTGTATTCGCCAGAGTATTCCAACGATGCAACCATGAACGCGCCCGTGTAAGTTCCAAAATCAGGAATGATGATTTGGAAGTTGCTGAATGTCGATGTGCCAAACTTGCCGCGAAGCGTTGTTTCGCTTGCCGCATCAGTGAAAACACCAGAACCAGAAATGCTGATTGTTTGGATGCCACCGTTTGCAAGCAATTCGCGTTGATTGCTGCTATCCATTGTCGTTACGTCAACTGCTTCATCGTTCAATGAAATGCTGGTAGAGCGCAAGCCGCCCACTGTCGTGAACGCTTCTGGCGAACCACCATCACCGATTTTTACGAGTAGGCTTGAACCTTTTTGAGCCGCCATGTCTCTTTCTCCTAGTTATCAAACACAACGACTCGAAATCGCATGATGCCGTGCCGCGTTATACCATCTGCCTCTACAAGTGTTTGATCAAACTCATGTCTGATATTCACTAGAGAAGCACCACTTACAGTTATATCATTATTGTGAAGGGCTGAAAACACTTGTTCCATAATCTCCTTCACCTCTTTTCTTCCGCCCCTGTAGCGCGACCAGATGTGGAGCGTGAGGGTATGCTCATGTGCATCCTTCGTCTTTGTCCCCGCATCAATCGCCGTTTCCTCGCCAACCGTGATGTATGGATACGCTGTGTCTTCTTCAACATCATCAAAAACTCCTGATATTGCCGCGCCATCTGCGTCAGTGATATTGGCAGCTACAAGCGTGGCGTAGATGCTTTTCTGCAATTCCCAACTGTGTAAGGCCATTAGAACAACTCCCGTATCTTGCGTCGTATCTTAGGCCGCACTTCTTCCGCAGATGGTTGCAGGAATGGGCGAGCTGCCATCTTGCTTGTGCCAAACTCAAGCGCCTCTGAATATTTAGCGCGACTTTCTACTGCACCAGATAGCCCACTAGGGCTTCGTGAGATGTGGATATTGTTCGCTAGGAACCCCGTGTCGCTGGCTGGATACTCACCCGCCGCTGATGCCGTGTGAGTTATGTTGCCCCGTGTGTAAGTTCGACCTGATTTATTTCCCGCCAATATACCTTTGACCGCAATGCCGCGAATCTCTTGCAGGCCGTAACCAACAATCTTCTTCGCGTTTTCTTCATAGCCCTTGAGGACTTGCTTATAACGCGGGCGAACAGAAACTTTAGCACTCATGTCCCCGCCCCCTCCGTGCAAAGCAACTCAAGATAACGCTCCCTGTAGTCCTTGTTCAGAATGGCATTGATGGCCAGATAGGTTGTGGTGGTTTCCATGCCCCGCGTGCGGGCATATTTAATGCGATATTTTTGGCTGATGTCATTACGGAAACGGATAGTAACAACGTGAGAAACATTCTGCTCAATTTTGTCACCGAAGAACCTTTCCCGCCCGCTAGGAGCCTCAATACTAGCAAAGATGTCATCGACATCTGACCACGTTACAGCAAACCCACCCCCGCCATCAGCAACCCGTGTTTGCTTTTGCAGGGTAATCTTGTGACGCATTGCACCAATACCCATTACGATCACCAAGTCTTTTGAAGGATGTTGTTGAATGGGGTGCTGTTAAGGGACATTACCTTATAAGGTCGGATTAGAGATTCAATAATCGTCGGGGGCTTAGGTGGTGGGAATCTCTCAAAGTCTCCACGATGCTCATAATTAAATGTAATGAACTGCATAATCGCAAGACGGAGTGGCTCTGGCACATCGGTATCATTCGAACCGTAGCCCGCCACATATTGAATCTCTAAACCATTGGCTGCCCGTAATCCTGTCGGCCAGCTTTGCCCATCACGCAAAACAATACGCGGCGGAGTGTTAGCTGTGTCAACAAAATACTTGGCCGAATCAAACGTGGTCGCTGTGTCGCTGTCATCGTATGACTTAACATGGGTCACAGAAGCCAAAGGCGCACGGGGCAACTCAATAAAGTTTTGGCGGTAGGAAACATCCGCCCCAACTCTGGTTCCCTCCCAAAGCGCATAATCGGTTTCATTAACGTAATCAATAAACAGATTGTAGGTGGTGTTCATCAGCGTGCGCTGAGTCATCTCCTCGACCTGTTTGGTGGCGGCGATAATTAAACTGCGAACCAACGTATCATCAGTTTGGTCGCTTAATCTAAGGTGGTCTTTGACCCTTGTAAGGCTGACGGGATAATCCGCAGCTTCAGTGACAACTTGCAATCCAGCCATATCAATTCTCCGTCTAAGCGAGAATTATACACTCTTTTGA
>Ga0098055_1000726_pt1 | contig 19137 bp, 8 predicted proteins | sample 17_taG_FD_75107 | JGI IMG/M metagenome (GOLD analysis project Ga0098055, IMG submission 75107) | Marine viral communities from the Subarctic Pacific Ocean - 17_ETSP_OMZ_AT15314 metaG | ecosystem: Environmental > Aquatic > Marine > Oceanic | place: Pacific Ocean | collected 2015-01-18 | reverse complement strand
GATTTAGAAAAGCTACTTAAAAAACAAGACACTAAGGACTTAGATAACTCTGAAAAAGCAGCTATTAAAGCTTATAAGGCTATGTCTAAAGCTATAGAAGCTGTTGAAAAATCTAAAGAAGGTAAAAAAGAATTAAATAATCTACTTACTATCAGAAATGTAAATGTAGATTTAATGTTAGAGTATCAAGAGATTTCTAAAGATTTAGAAGCTCATGATAAAAAGATAGACCAACAACAAGAAAATATTAACAATGCTAAAGAAGCTATGGAAAAAAATCCAGAAGCTTCTTCTTTAGATGAAGCAGGTGTTTTAAATTGGTTTAAAGAGCAAAGACAAAAGGTAGAGAATAATACTTCTTTAGCTAAAGCTGCTAAGTTATTATTACTAAAGAATATCTATGAAAAAGCTATTAAACTTTTAAATAATTTAAATACTGCTACTTCTAAAGCTAATGCAAAAAAATTAGCAGAAGAATTAAAAAGGATTAAAGAAGAGCTAAGTAATTTAAGAAAACAGGAAAAGGATAATAAAAATAAATTTTACATAGGTAATTCTAAACTAGCTGAGATATATAATAAATATCTTACAGAAGAGCAAAAAGCTGCTGCTCAAAAAGCTATTCATACTTTCTTATATGAATTGACAGATAGTGAGAGAGGTAATGTTATTTCTGTAAAACTAGGGGAAGAAGTAGAGCAGACAGATTCTGAATGGGAACACCCTAAGTTTAAAATTAAAGCAGGAAATAGACTTGGTAGAAGAGTAGAAGTATACATTGATTTTTCTAAAATACTAGGAGACAATTCTGCAAAAGCTCAAGGCAAAGTTTTAATAGGAGGATTATTAGACCCTAATAGATTTGAACATAAAAAAGGTGGGACATTAGATCTTACAGATAAAAATTTATTAGCCTTAATTCAAAATGAAAATAACCCATTAGTTGACCCAGAAACTTTTGAATTTACCAAAGAAGGAGAAGCTTTTGTAGCTAATTATTTAGCTCTTAATGATATTTGGGAAACTTCTAAAAAAGAATTAGAAAAAACAGGTGATACTTCTAGGGTAGAAAAATACTTAACAAAGGTTTTAAATTTACAACATTCTGGTTTTGATACTATTTATGATAAATCAGAACAACCTTTACTAAAAGATAAATATGACCCAACTACTCATGGTATAGATTTAGGATTTGGCCAAACTGTATATGTTACAAACAAATCAGAAACTGTTGTATATGCATGGAGAGAAGGTAGTGAGACACCTAAAAAACTAGACAAGAAAGCTGATGCTGAAGAGTTAAATAAATTAAGTATCTTTTTATCTACTACTAGTATTAAAGGTAATAAAGTAAAAACAAGAAGATCTTCATTAATAGGTAGTATGACTAACAAGTCAGACTCCAATCAACTTAGAGCTGTTATTAAACTAGGAAGTTCTTATCACATACCTTTTTTACAAGTACCTTATGTAGCTAAAACAGAAGAAGAGACAGTAGAGGCTATATATAATGGTATACTAGAAAAAATAACAGATTTATTTAACAGAAAAGGAGATGAACTTGCTTCTTTAGCTGATACAGAAGTTACAGTAAATGGTGCTCCTGTAGGAGTAGTTGTGTCTGGAAAAGATGAAAGACTTAGCTTTGTTAAAATAAGATTAGCAGTTGATAACAAAAACTGGAAAGATAATGTTGCAAGTAAAAAGTTAGCTAATTTACAATTTAGAGCTTCTTACAAAGAAAAGAACTCATCTACTTATCAAAACAAAACAGCTGGAGGTACTTTTGTAAATGGTAATTATTCCAAACTTATGGCTGTTAACACCCCAAGTGGTGTTAAAATAATGTATGTTGCAAATAATTTGTTAAGTGAAGAAGTAAATGGTAAAAGAGTATCATTTGATGAAGAAGTACAGTACAATAATATTCTTAATGAATTATCTAAAGAAAGTTCTTCTTTAATTATAGACTTAGGGGATATAAATAACTTAGAAGATTATAATACAGTTTTTAAACAACAACTAAAAGTTCTTCAATCTCTTATTGCAGGTAATGAAAAAAATCCTGGATATGAAGTAGAGCTTACAGATTTTGAAAGAGTTACAGAAGAAACTTATGAAGTAGACAAAATGTCTATATCTTCAGATTTACGCAATGAATTACAAGTAAAGCCTACTTCTACTCAATATAAAAAAGGTAAGAAAAAGCACTCAGAGTTACAAAAACAAACTGCTAAACCTGCAGCTAAGCCACAGCCTAAAATAGAATCTGAACCTTCAAGTAAAAAAGAAGATAAAGGTCCTGTAGCTAGTATACAAAAAATATTAGATACAGTAATGGATAATCTTGGTGCTGGTAATAACGAAAATGTTATAGAAGGATTAAAGCTATTAAGTAGTTTTACTGAGTTTTTAGATAGGACAGGTTTTATAATTGATAATACACAAAGTAGTTCAACTTTAGAAGAGATTATTGATATGGTTGGTGGGTTAGTAGATTTTAAAAGAACTCCACCAGTAGAAGTTTCCGAGAAAAAGACTGAAGAAGAAGCTAAAGGAAAAGATACTACTTCAGATTCAGAAGAATTAGAAGTAGCTGATGATGATGAACCTCCATTTACTACAGAAGGATTTGGAAAATTTGAAACTAGAGAAGAAGCTGCTCAGAGACTTAGTGAGATATTAGGCATACCAGTAAGAAGATTAGAAAATGTTCTTAAAGGTGGTAATGCTTTAGGTATGTTTTTTAACAGTGTTATCTATCTGAAAGATAAAATAAACAGTTCTGTTAAATACCACGAAGCTTTTCACGCAGTATTTAGAATGTATTTATCTGAGGAAGAGCAGGCTTATTATTATAAAGAGGCTGCTAAGAAATTTGGTAAACCTACAGCTCAACAATTAAAAGACCTTAGAGACATTGTTAGTGGAGAGTTAGGCAGACCTGTTAAAATGTCTAATAAAGAATTGTCTTTACTATGGTTAGAAGAGCAAATGTCAGATGACTTTGCAAAAGAAGCTATTAAAAAAGATGTTAAAAAGCAAAAAATAGCAGAAGCAAAAGGTCTTAAAAAATTGTATTTGTTATTCTTGGACCTAATAGACAAAGTAATGTCTTCTGGTTTATCTACACTTTACAATAATATTTACAACGGAGATTTTAAGAATGCTCAGCCTAAGTCTAACTCTGTTATTAGAAAAAATCCTGCTTTTAAAATATATGGAAGTAATGTAAATAGAAAAGGTACAGATGGAGTAGTTAGACCTGATTACATATTTTTAAATAATAGGATGAGTAATATAGTAGTGAGTGGAATTGCTCAAATGCTATATGAATCAGCTAAAACAAATTCTACTAATAAATTATCTACTAAGTCTTTTGAAGAGGCTTATAATAAGATGATAGAAAAATTAGACCCATCTTCTTATGATATAAATGATGTGACTAATAAAGTAGCATATATACAATCAATAGGAAAATTCAAAGACTATCAATTTTTACTATCTTTAGATACAATAAAAGAAGAGATAAGAAAAGATGTGTCTATGAAGTTAAAACTTTATGACACACAAGTAGAAGATGATATAGATGAGGATGATGGAGACTTTGTAAGGTTCCAAAAAAGTATTTGGGAGACTGGTGGTTTTGGTACTTTATCTAAAAGGATGAAAACTTATTTAGGATTTACACAAGCCTATGCAGATATTTATGGCCTAGGTTTACCTGAAAAAGATATTTATCAATTTAGTATAGATCCTTTCCAAACTTACCAATATCTTGAAAGAAACTTAGTAGGTACTCCTAAACCTCAGTTGTTAGACAAGTTTAGAATATTAGCTACTGCAGATAATGTTTCTAAAGATGTATATAATAATTTAGTAAAAGACATAGCTAATGAATTAAATATGCCCATTACTTTAGTAGAAAATTTAATAGAAGCTAGAAATATAAGTGAGCTAGAAAATTCTCCTTTATTTAATGATTTTGTTTCTACTTTTTATAAGGTAAAAGGAAATATGTATATGGTAGAGATGGACCCTAAAACAAGGACTACATCTATGTACCATTCTAACTCTAAGGGAGTAGATGACACACAAGTGCAAGAGTGGAGTAATGAACATACTAACATACTAGAAGGGCAAAGTGATAGAAAAGAATATGTATTATCTAAAGTATTAGAAATAAAACAAATACTAGAAAAACCTGCTAATACATCAAAAGAACTTTCTAAAAAAGCTTTAGATATTAGAAAAGTTTACAAAGAACTAGGCATAGACTTAGAACTTAATTACATAAAATGGAGTCTTCTAGATAGAGAGGGTTCAAAATTAATGAAGGAAGATGCTTTCTTAAATAATTTTTATAACACTTACAAAGGAAGTATAGAGTCTGTTTTTGCAGTAGAAGGAAAAGAAAGTGTAACCCCTTTCCATAGTTTAATTAACAGTGTAGCAAGTTCTGGTAATACTATAAACAATGTAGCTGGTTTATTTACTAAATCAGAAAAAGACCAAAATGTTAAAGATATTAACATTATAGGTATGTCTAAAAGAGTTGCTAGATATAATGCTGTATTTAATCCACACCTAACAGAATCTACTTTCTTGAATGCAGAAGGTAAGCAAATTTATGATAAGATATATCCTTCTTATATCTATGAGCAATTAATGAAGCTAAACAAAATATTAAGTGAAGGAGATAACTATGTACAACTTCTTGAGTTATTAGACAACAATGACTTAGAAGGAATGCAAACATTCTATACTGACACTATGGATAGTTACATGGATATGTATGAAATTCAGATGCTTTCTGAAATGCTTCGATATAATCCTATGTTTAGTAGTCAGCAATATACAGAAAATCCAGAATTTGCAAAGTTTGTATTTAGTAAATTAGATTTTGCAGTGCACGATGGTTTAGTACAAAGAGACACTAAGGCTTTATTTAAAAGAAAAGATTCAGCTAACTCTTTTAAAAGATTAGATGATGCTGCAGCAGAATTATTTTCAATGGCTTTATTTTCTGATACTGAAAGTAAAACAATAGAGTATAAGAATCCAGACACAGGAGAAGTTATAAAACAAAAACTTAGATGGGTACATTTAGGTCAAAATGAAGGTAAGTCTACTGTATTATCTGTACTAATGCCAGCTGATACTTATATTACTGAAAGTAAGAAAAGCCCTATCTTTTTGAATGAAACTGGTGCTCAAGAGATGTTTTCTTTATTGTCTCATGAGATAGCTTCTATTAAAAGAGTAAGAAAAGAAGTGGAAATACTAAATGGAGATGACGAAGTTAAAAAATCTAAAATAAAATACTCCCCAGATTTTCATGGAAAAATAAATGAAACAACTGGGTTAATAGATATTAATACTGCAAGAGGTAACAAGTTTTTTAATTTCCCTGCTGAATTTGAAGATTTATTATCTAAAGGTACATTTGATTTAGATACTAAATTAAATAATGGAAATACAGTAAAAGAGCAATTAGATCAGTATTTATCAGAAGAGTATTCTCAATATGAAAAAGACCTTATAGATAGTGGTTTAATGAATAGTGAATATAAGTCTGATACTATTCCTATGTCTTATATTGGAAATGGACAAGTAAATCTTTCTAAGATAAGAGAATACTTTGTTACAGACTTTTTAAATAGTTTCAAATTTAATTTATATATTCATGGTAATTTTGCAGCTAATTTTAAAAACCATGACAATGTTATAAAAAGAAATGCTAAATTAATTGCTAATGGACCTTCTATGCATGTGGGCAATGTTAAATATGCCATAGTAGAATCTCAAGAAGAATTAATTTCTGCTTTTGAAGCTACAAGACATGGAGTAGATAAAGAGTTAATAGACTCTGACAAACAAAAACCTGTAGATAGTACAGATGCACAAAGTATAGGTACAGTAAGTTTTCTAACAAAATATTTAAAAGCTTTAGGAAAAGTACCTAATACAGTAGAAAAAGTTTTAACTAAAATAGATAAAGGACTAGATTTAGTAACTCCTCTTTCTAGCGAAGAATTAAAAACATTAGAAACTAACAATGCTACTTTACAACCTAAAAAGATTGTACAAGGAGATATGTTTAGTTACATTAAAACATCTTTACATACTCTTACTATATCTCAGGTTGCTCAGTTAAAGCAAACTGATATTACAGAAGAAGAGTTACTAGAGGCTTGGAAAAATAAAAAGTATGATGTAATCTTTAATAATATTTTTGAACCTTTACCTGGTAAAGAAGTATTATATGATTTGTTACAAAAACAGTACAGACAGGAACTAGATTTTATTACTTTTGATTCTGCAGTAAAAACTTTTAAATCTAATATTAATAAAGTAGATAATGGTAAAGTAGACCTCTCTTCAACTCAAGAGCTTTCTTCTTCTACTATTAGAGAACAAGTTAATACAGATGGTTTTAAAGTAGAAGTTGTAGATGGTTCACAAAAATCTCAGTTAGTTTGGACAGAGCAAGATCAAATAATGACTGCTTATTTTATGGACCAAGAGACTAACCCTGCTGAGCTACAAAAAGCTTTTCTTCAAATACAACAAGAGAGAATAAAGCAGGGGTTAGAAGAAATTAAAATACCTTCTTTATTTAATATAGATATTGATGGTAATTTAGTAGATCCTAATTGGGATCAGTTGATGTCTTCAATGAGAGCTTCTATGGAACAATCTACTGAAGACCCTTTGATGTCTATTTTATTCCAAGGTTTACAAGGAGAGACTCCTAAGTACAGTATGGATTTACCTGTAATACAGAAGAAATACCAGGCTATGTACCTGTCATTTTTATCTAAAAAGGTATTAGCTCATAAAAAAGCAGGTAACAAGTACACATTAGTATCTGATTTTGGAATTAAAGTACAACACAATTCTAAAGTAATAACTGAAGAAGAATTTAACAAACTATCTGAAAAAGAAAAATCTAAAGTAATATTTGTAAATGGTGAGTATCATCTTGTAAATAAAACTTTAGGAAACAAAAAAAGAGGAAATGTAGAGCACAGACTAAGACACAGGGTATGGGACGACACTTTAAATGCTTATGTTTCTGAAGTTATTGTGTCTGAAAAAGTTTTAAATAAATTTGGACTTAAAAAGGGAGATACAATTAGACCAGAAATATTACTACAGTTGGGTGTAAGAATTCCTACTCAGGATAAACACTCAATGATAGTAATGAAAATAGTAGATACTGTACCTTCTTACATGGGTAATACGGTACACTTACCTTTTGAGATTGTTAAGTTATCAGGTGCTGACTTTGATATTGACTCTTTATTTGCTACAGCGTTTGAGTGGTATGTCAATGATTTACAACAACAAGTTATCTATGGAGACTATCTAAAAGAAAAAACTATAGACAAAGCACTAGAAAAAGCTCATTCAGAATATCTTCAGTATTTGCATGAAAAAAATGTTAAAGATAATGATAGATACAAAGAATTATTTGAGAGTATTAAAAACAATCTTGCAAATGAATACAAAAAAGAATTAGAATATCTAAGTGTAAATAAAACATTTAAAACTCTTATGAAAGGTAATGAGTCAATGTTTGATACTTTGTCTGAATTCTTTTTACAGAATGCTGAAAAAGCTCAAAGCATAGAGTTTAGAAAATTATTACAACTAAATGAAAGAGCTAAAGTATTAGCTTTACAGCAAAATGAGTTGTATGTATCTCCTGCTCAGTTTAGTAAAAAATATAAAGGGCAAGTTAAAGATAATTTAAAGAATTATAAAGGTAAAAACTTTTCTGAAATAAAAGGTTTAAATCAGAAAGAAACTAACAACTTATTACATAGATTAGAAACTCAACTTGCTAGTAACGAAGGTAATAAAAAAATTGCAGCTACTCCTGCTAGTATGTCTATTATTAAAGACCTTAGAACTAGACTTGAAAATTTAGGAAAAGTATCAGTTGAAGCAGGAAGAAATTCTTTTTCTAGAAACTTTAAAAGAAAATCAAGAAGAAATATCTTAGTAGGTGCTGAAAACATTGGGCCAGCAGCTTTGTTTAATATTCTATTTCAAAAACTAAGACAAGCTAATTTCTCTGGAGCAAGTTATTTTGGAGGAAAGGGTTTTAAAAATGATACAGTATTATCTCTAGAGTCCAAGGAAGAGGTAAGAATTAATGATGTTATCTCTGCTCTTCTTTCTAATATGACAGATAATGCTAATGAGCAAGATGCTGCTGTATTTAATCTTACTCCTAGTATATTAAATATAGTGCTATCAGAAATTGGACAAGGAGTTAGTCCAGAGTTAATGTTGACAGCTGCAGCACAAGAAATGGTGGCTGAGTTAAATAATATTAAAAGTATTTTAGACTCTAATATTAAAACTAAAAAAGCTGAAGAATATTCTAAAATTATTAAACAAACTGATAACAAGAAAGAAGCTATGAAAAGTATTATTATAGACTCTTTCTTATCCAAAAAAGGATTTAGTAAAAAAGAAATTGCAGATTTTGAAAATAAAGGTTTTGACCCTAAAGTTTTAGAGAATACTGATGCATTTTATGAAAAACTAATTTCTATCTTAAACGTAGAACAAGGAAGTATTTCTAAAGAAGAAATGTTAGAAAATTATTCAGTACAATTAGCAGTTGTAGATGCTTTTTTAAATGCTGAAGATTTCTCTACTGACTTTGTAACACCTATGGCTCAATTATCTTCTCTAATAAAAGGATTTAAATCTAGCTTTGAGGAGATACAACTAGATGAACCTTTGAAAAAACTAGGATTAAAAGTTGAAAGGAAAGATTCTGAAAAGAATATTAATGATATAAATAATTTTGTAATTAAAGAAATAAAAGAATCAGAAGAAAAAGGTCCTAGTGAAGTATTAAATTTATTTACAAATACTCTTTTAGGCCAAGAAGTAAAAGCTGCAGCAGCTTTATTAGAAAACTCTGACTCATTCTTTATTTCAAAGTCTAGATTCTTTAAGTCAATAGTAAATACTGTTACACAAGGGTTTAAAGAAAACTATATGAGATTTGCAGATAATGCTTTTAAAGTGAATGAAGCTGTGGTTTCTAGATTAATGGGGAGTCATCTAAATTTAAACCCTGAAATATTATTTGACAAATCTATCAAAGTAACAATAGATAAACTTAGAGAAGAATATCCTGATAACAAATTCTTAAAATACCTATTAGTTAAACCTATTAAGTTTGAGACTTCTAATAGAATTATGTATGATGTAGAGATTGACTCTTGGACTAGTAGCAACCCTAGTTTTGTAGCAGAGTTAATGGCTGAGTTAAGTATCATAGGTAGAAATAAAAAGGGAGATAAAGACATTGATAGTTTATTCCCTAAACTTATCAGTTATTTAATGGTTAAGAATGGATTAACTTTCCAAAATGGTTCTTATGTAAGATATATTGACCCTTACTTTTTAACTAAAACTAATGATAGACTTATAAAATTGAAAGATTATCTTAGTACTTTAAATCCTTACGGAGTAGATAAAGCAGAAATAGAAGAATTATTAGGAATGCCTATGCAACAATTTAGGTATGAAGCTTCTTTGATGTTTTCGTTAATGAAAAGTAATGAGTTTAATCTAAATTTTATAAATAACGCTACAGCTTTTGAAATTATAAAAGAAGCTACTGATAGGATTGAAGAATTAAGTACTGACATTTCAGAAGATAACAAAAAGAATTCTAAAGTTTTTCTTAGAGATATAGATGCTGAAGTAATAGAGTTTCATTCTGTTACTAATATGAAAAACATAGAAGATGAGGATAAAAAAGAATATAAAAGACTTATTTCTACTATTTTAAATTCTTATGGTATACAGTTTAATTCTAAAACTCATAAAATTATTAATCCAACTGTATTTAAAGTTAATGGTGGGAAAGGTGCTGGAGTATATAGAATAAGTAAAACTATCTCTTATCACCCTACTTTAAAAGGTCATTTTGTAGTAAGAGATTTTATCAATAATACTCAGCTTACTTATAAAGGTTATTTTACAAATAATATAGACGAAAGTATAGAAAATGCAAAATTAGTTGAAGATTCTACCAAAGATGTTTTGGATTTCAAATTAAATTCTGTATCTTCGCAATATGTTAGGACTAGACAATTTGGTTACAACGAGAAAGTGTTACCTTATATGTGGTCTATTGATAATGTGTTAAAGTATGCTGAACCAGCAGTAACAGAAGAGACTTCTACAACTGAAGGAGAAAGTGCTGCAGGAACTGATATAGCATCTTTAGCAGATCAATACTTAAAAGAAAGTGGAATGAAAAAATCTGAAGAACAACCAACACAACAAACTGTTGAGGTTGGAACATCTTCTACAACTACTACTAAAATAGATAGAAGTTCTCCTGAAGCTAAAAAATTATTTATTAAATTGTCAAATAAATACTCTAAAATACTATCTGATAATAATATTTTTGAATTAAAAAATAACCCTATTCAAAAACAACAAAAATTAATGGACTGGGCAGATAGTTTAGGGCTGTCTCCTCAAGAAGTTGAAGAAGAAATAACAAAATGTTTTAAATAAAATAAAATGGAAAATAAATTATTAAATGAAAAAATAATAGATGTAGTAAATCATCGAATAAATCAAGAAGAGTATAGTTCTAGATTATATAAATATATGTCTTTATGGTTAAAGACTAAAGGATATGCTAACACATCTGATTTATACAAGAAGTATGCAAAAGAGGAAAGAGCACATGCAGAATGGGCAATAGATTATTTGACTAACTATAACATTACTCCTAATTTAAAACCTATTCAATCTCCTGTAATGGAGTTTACTTGCTGTGGAGATGTATTAGAGAAAACTTTAGAGCACGAATTAGAAATTACTAGACAATGTGAAAAATTGTATGAGTTAGCTACAGTACTTAAGAAACCTTCTTTGCAAGAACTAGCATTGAGATTCTGTAAAGAACAAGATGAAGAAATTAGTAAAGCCTTAGATTTATTAGACCAATATAAACTAACTTCTGATATGTTAGTTTTTGACCACTATGTAGAAAAATACTTATAAAAAATGAGTTGTATAAACAGAAATTTACAGGAATACAAAGATTTAAAAAATTCTTTAGGTTCTAATGATTTAGAGCTTAACTTGCTTATTAAAAAATTTAATAAAGTAACAGGTAATGAGGAGACTTACTTACCTAGAGCTTCTGAACTTAAAGAATTTAAGGATAGTCAAAAGTTTAAATCCCAGACTTTTTCAGAGATTAGGTCTAGACCTATAAAATCTAATATCAAACTAGGTGTAGAAGAATTATTTGAATCAAATTCTGAATTAGCTAACATAGGTAGCCAAGAACAATACTCTCAATACTTAGATACTATATTTCCTGGTAGTAAAGTAAAAGATATTGTTTATAGGGGAGATAACACAACAGATTATATTAAAGAAAAAACGGGAGTATTTGGAAAAGGTATTTACTTTAGTCAAAGTAAAGCATTAGCGAAATTTCATGCGAATAAAATTAAAGGAGATGTAAATGCAGTTTTATTAAATACTAAAAATCCTAATACAGAATATTATTTTCACCCAGATTTTAAAGAAAAAACAGGATATAAAAGTGTTTATGAGGGAATAACATTAGATGAAAATCAAGATGCTATTGTTGGTTTAAGAGCAGACTCACTTGGAGAAATAAAAGAATATGTAGTATTTGAACCAGAACAAATTCACATATTAGGTTCTAAACAAGATGTAGAAGGATTTAAAGATTTTGTTGGAAGACAATTTCAAAAACCTGCTCAAACAAAAAAGAGATCAGATGCTAGAGTTAATTTAAGATCTTTTAATAGTGATACTGAAGTTCTCAAAGGGGAAAGTGAAAAGATAGGACAGGAACCTACAGAGCTTACTCTTAGACAAGTACTAGACCAAGTTAACAAAGGAGCTAGTCCAATAGTTAAGTATGTTTTAAAGCTTATTCAAAAACATATTCCAGAAGGTCTTACTATAGTAGTACAAGATGATGTTGTAGAAAATGATGAAGATGGTAATCCTATTTCTGTAAATGGAGTTTATGATGGAGCTAGAAATGTAATTAGAGTTTCTAGACAAGCAACAAACTTAGAAAGTACTTTACTACATGAATTAATCCACGCAGGAACTGTTAGAATATTCAAAGCATACAGAGAAAATCCTTCAATGTTTAAAGGAAAAGAGTATGCAAATATAATGAGATTTATATCTTTATGGGAAAGTGTTAGAAAACAAGCAATTAAAGATGGTGTAGAACTAGGACAAGCTGCAGAGAGTGTAGAAGAATTTGTTACTGCTTTATATACAAACAAAGAAGTACAAGAGTATTTAGCTGGCATTAAACCTGAGATAGAAAATAACAATAATGAGAGCTGGTTAACAAAACTTATAAATAGTTTATTAGATATTTTAGGTTTTTCAAATGAATCATCAGCCTTAAGAGAAGCTGTAAAGCTAAGTGGTTTGATGCTAGGTACTATGGTCACTGACACTAGACAAGTAGTAATTTCTGAAAGATATAATGAACTTTCTCAAGAAGATTATAATATATTAACTTCCCAATTTACAGGGGAAAATATAACTAAAGAACAGAAAGAAGTAGCTGGTAAATTAATGCTAGAAAGTAAATCTTTTTCTTTGTCAGATGATGGTGTTAATTATTCTGATAAATCTGGTAATTTGTACAAAAGAGTATCCAACTGGATACAAGAAACTTTTCCAGATTATGCTTTTGAAGACACCAACAATGATTATACTAAGAACAGAAGTTGGGGTAATCAAATAGATGAAATCTTATCTGCTGTTATTTTAGAAAAAGAGTTAGATGAAGATTTAAAGAATACTATTAGAAGTAGAGCAGAAACTTATGAAGATGGTGCTTTAATTAAAGACGAAGTAATAGAAAAAGTATATGACTATTTTAATGCCTGGGTTCAAGAGAAAAAAGAGCAGGGATATATTGTATTACCTCAAATAACTATTGGTAATCCTGATGTAGAGGGGGGAGGAGTAGCAGGTACTTTAGATGTTGCTTTAGTAGATGAGAAAGGAGTTTTACATATAGTGGATTTAAAAAGTTCTATAAACTCTGTACATGGGGATAAATATACTTCTTATAAGATTAGTAAGAAGAAAAGACATACTGCTTCTATGAGTTCTTACAAAGGATTAGCTCATTCTTTAGGAATCCAAGTGTCTCCTAAGCTTGAGATTTTACCTGTAAAATTAGATAACTTAGATGAGCAAGGAGAGGATTTAGGAGAAGTCCAAGATGTAGAATTTGAAGATTCAGTACAGCTTACTCCTAACTTAAACTTTGTAAGACCTTTGGCTGCACAAACTTCTGAGAAAAGTACTTTTAAAGAAGATGCTAGATACAACTCTTTAATGGAAAAAATCCTAGTGACTTTAAAGAATAAAGCTATAGAGCTTAAGAACTCAGGAAAGACTGATTTCTTCGTAGAAGAGTTAATAGATAGACTACAGACTATGGAACCTTTGTTAGCTGTAGAGGCTTTTGTTGAAGATGCCTTTACTCAATTCGAAGGAGAAGAAGGTAAATTTTATGGTTATTCTGACAGTATTAAATTTTTAATTAAAAGTAAAGATTCTGTAGAAGAAAAATTGAAAAGAGCAGAAGAGTTGCAGTCTACAATGTATCTTTATGATAAAGTATTTGATGAGATAAAAGAGATATATGATAGATTAGTAATGGAAGAAGCAATTGAAGTATTTGAAGGAAGTACTTTGGATAAGCTTAACCAGTTAATTATTAAATCTACTACTGAAAAAAATAACATAAACAATTTATTAGTAGATTTACAAGCTCAAGTACTAGCTGATGCTAGTCCTCAATCTGCTGAACTTTCTGCAGCAGTAAAAGAGCAGATAAAAAAATTAAAGAAACAATTAGAAGCTGCTCAAAGAGTATATGAACAAAGTAAAAAAGATGGTAAACCTCAAAGAGTATTAGTCCGTCAAAAAAATAAAATAACTAATTTAAAAAATCTGATAGAAAAATTAGGTGATCAAAGTGGTTTAGATGCTAAAGATTTCAAAAAAGAATTATTATACGGAGCAGAGCAAGATATTGATTTTATAGATTTATGGGTTAGACCTTTTATACAATCTCCTAGCAAAGTACTAGCTAATTTTACTAGAAAAATAAAGCAAGCATTTGAAAAAGCCAGGGTAACTAGCTGGGAAGCAAGTATGGATTTTACAAAAGGGTTTGAGAAGTTTAGAGATTATCAGAAATCTTTAGGTATTAATCAAGGCAATGTAGCTGAGTTTAATAAAAAATTCTACAAAGTAGTAGGAAAGCATTATAGTTATGTATCAAATATTGATTTTGAAAAATATAGATTAGCTAGAAATGAACTTTATGAAACTCTAAAACAAATGGAAGAGAGTGGTGCTACTCAGGAGGAGATTTCTTCAGTAAGAAAGTCTTGGTATAAAAATAATACTACTAACCTTCCTATGCAAGATGTAACTGTAACTAATCCTATTACTAAAGAGACAGTAGTAATGATAAAAGGACTAGAGACAATTAGAGCAGAAAGACTTGAAATATTTAGAGGTAATGAGCAAAAGACTGATAGATGGATGAGAGCAGCTGCAGCTAAAGGTGAGTTGTCTATGCCTAATGCAAATTTTAAAGATAATACTATAGATAACTTTACTGCTCAGGAGAAAGAGTATTATGATTTATTAATGTATTACCATTTTTCTGCTTTACAAAACTATCCAGAAGTAAATTTATCTACTTCTTTTAAAGTACCTTCAATTGCTAAGGTGTCTAATGATAGAGTTAGAGAAAATGGAATAGTAAATTATCTTAAATATAAATTTGGTAGTTCTTATCAAGAAGTTTCAGAAGATATAGAAATGTATGGTGCAAAGAATAAGGTTATACCTTTAACTTATATGCAACCTATGGATATAGAAGATGTATCTCTAGATTTAGGCTCTTCTACTATGAGATTTTACGATGCTTCTTTGCAATATAAAGCTAGAGTAGAATTAAAATCTTTAGGAGATTCTTTACTTAGAACTGTGCAGAAAACAAAACCAAATGAAACTGGTACTGCAGGAAAAGTATTAAGTAGAGCAGCTAAAGCATTAGGAATGGAAATACCTAATAAAAAAGAAGGTCAAAGTAATATAGAATTTGCTTTAACAGAATTGATAGCTCATCATATATATGGCAAAAATAGTAAAAGAGAAATAGTTTATGGTAAAGATGCTAACAAAATAGTAGGCTCTTTAATGGGGGTTGCATCTTTTACTCAAATAGGTGGTAACCCTTTATTATCTGCAGCTAACGTAGTGGTTGGTAACTTGTCTAATTTAATTGAATCTGCAGCAGGTAAGCATTTTAATACTAAAAACTGGGCTAAAGCTTTATTAGAGTATGAGAAAAATGAAGTAGATTTTATTAAAGATTTTACAAACCCTGTTAATAAGTCTAAGTTAGGGCAGCTAATAGATATTTATGATGCTTTACAAGGAGAATTCAAAGATAAGTTTGGTAGAAAACTTACTATGGGTGGTATGAAAAAAGCCTGGAGTAAAGACACTTGGTTTTATCTACAACATAAAGGAGAGCATCAAGTTCAAGTAACAGCTATGATAGCTAAAATGTTATCTACTCCTGCTACTTTAAATGGTAAGCAGATAAACTTATTAGAAGCTTATTCTATTGGAAAAGATGGTAAATTAACTATAGACCCAAATACTATAGTTAACGGTAAAAAAGTAGGTAATCAGTTAGTAATACCTGAAGTACAAAGTTCTTTGCATAGAATTAATAAAGATATGCATGGTGTATATAATTCATTTGACTCTCCTTTACTAGAAAGATATTCTGTAGGGAAATTATTAATGATGTATAGAAAGTTTGTTGTGCCTGGATTTATGAGAAGATTTTCTAGTATGAGAGTAGAACAAGAATCAGGTGAATTAATAGAGGGTTATTGGAGAACTTTTGCTAACTTAATGTTGAATGATTTTACAGAGTTAAGAAAATTTTTAACTCCTGGAACAGAATCTCAATTAACATCTTTAGAGAAAGAGAATATTAAAAGAACTTTAACAGAGATGGGTATTATAGTAGCTCTAATGATTTTAAGTCTTGCCTTTGGAAAAATGACTGATGATGAAGATGAAGATAGTGCATTATATTATCCTTATTATTTAGCCTATAGAGTAAGAACAGAAATGATGTTCTTCTTTAATCCTCTAGATACTCTTAGGATGTTTAGAACTCCTACAATTGCTTATAGTGTTGTAGAAAAACTTATGAGAATTCTTATCCAGTTAACAAATCCTTTTGAAACTTACGAGAGAAGGACTGGGATGGCTAAAAGGGGAGATAATAAATTAAAAATAAAAGGTTTAAAACTTTTAGGCATTAATGGTTATACTACTAATCCTAAAGAAGCATTAGATATGATGAAAATGTTTACTAATTAAAAGGTCAGAGCAACGCAAATTTTTTTTGGTGCTTGTAAAAAGGGGAGATGTCAAAGTCTCCCCTTTCTTTTTACCCTAAAATGCCGACACTCTCCTGAATGTTCTTGTGTTAGGGTTAGACTTTTCTATGGACACAGATCTATAGTCTATGTTTAAAAAGTCTTTATTTTCTATTTTCTTAATAGCTTCTTCTAATGAGTCTGCTTCTACTTGATAAGTAGTAGTACGAATACCACTTACTTCTTCTTGTTCATTTACATAAAATTTTTCCATATCTTATAATTCTGCTGTAAAAGAACAATTACCGTGCTCTTCTATACAGTCTTTAATTTGTTTTCCAAGTCTATAATCTGCATAGTCACTTAATTCTTGATTACTTATGTTTGCTTCTTGTAGCATTTTATTTGAATAAGTCTCATGTTTTTCCACAAATTTAGATACCTTATCAAATGCTGCTTGTAAACTATTTAACTCTGCATTTATAGTAGGTAACTGGTCTTCATCAAAATAGTAGTCTACATAGCTTGGTTCTACATAAGTACTACCAAATCTATCTGCGGCAGTACTTGATTGTATTGCAAACATAAACTTTCCACTTATATCTCCGTCATAATATCTTCCCATATTTTTAAATTTTTTATCTTTTCAATTAATTCTTCAATAGTTCCATTGTTGTCAATGGTGTAATCAAATTGTGCTGAGTTAAGACTTACCTCACTTAGGTGAGTAAACTCTGGTAAATCTGGTCTATTAACTCTTATAGTAATACCACCTCTATCCTTTATAGCTCCTAACTCGTTAGGAAATCTCACATCTGTAATAATCCAATTAGGATATACTGTACTAAACTCTTTTATTGGCTTACACTCCATCATTAGAGAATTAACCCACAAATTAGGATGTATAATCTTTCTACCACATTCTGTACCTAACAGTTGAAGTAGTTTTCTAGGAGTCAATACTTCTGAAAAAGTACTGTTTTCTTTAGCTACTAAATCATAACTATCATTAAAATATTTCCTCCACTCTTCTCCTAGTTCTTTTTCTTTAAACTCTCTATCTTCAAGTTGTTCTCTGGTACATCCCAATAGTACACAAGCCATATCCTTTAACTTGTCTGCAAACTTTTTGATTTCAAAGGAACCAGGCCCCTTTACTACATCCCATAAGTTATTTCTTTCAAAGTGTTCGTATTCTATTAGCAATTCTTTAGTATCAGCTCTGTTTAGTAGTCTTATTAGTTTTATAATCTTACCTACAGTATCTTTACCTGAGTTTATTCTTCCACTTATTCCTATAATCATCTCATAAATATTTTTAATGTTTTACCTTCGTCTTGTACTGAAAATTCTAAAGTCTTTATTTGACTGAATCTTGATACAGACTTTGTGTGTATAGAGAGAAAATTACCATAGGGATATTTGTTATCCCCATGGTTTATAATTTCTACTCTATTTATATCTGAAAGGTTTACTTCTTTATTTTCCATTTATTAAATAGTTTAAACAATGTTGTATCTGCTGTTCTAGGAGTGTATGATAATTTATTTCTTCAAGGTTTACAGTTCTGATGTATACAAACTTGTCATCTATCCATTGTAGAGAATAGTGTTTATAGTGACCTTTTTGTTTATAAGGTTCTATAACTATGTATATATTATGACTTTCTCTTAGCCAATTTTGTAAATTTCCTAAAGTAAATACATCGTCATATCCTAGTTTTTTAGCCAGTACAACTGTTTCGTATTTTATCATCTTGTTAAATTTTATTTTTCGCTGTAGTCAAATCTGTCTGTGTCTCCTAAGAATTGATTTTCTTCGTGACTCATAACTTCTGGAGTCTCTCTATATACTCTCAGCCAGCTTCCACTGTCTCTATCTTTAGGAGTAAGACTACTATTCCATATTCTCATCTTATTATTAGGAGTACAGCATAGTACACCAGTATCATAATCAAAGAAAAAAGTTTTAGTCTTATGCTCATGCCAAATTTGAGACTCACCATAGTCATTTCCATGCTGAGGCTCTTGTGGATCACAGGTAAAAAGATAGATACCTTTTTTCTGCTCTGTATTCCTTGTAGTCATTTCTACCTCAGCATACTTTAAAAACTTTAGCTGTATTAATTGCCAGTTTATAGACAGACAATCCCACCAAGCAACATCATCCATATCAATTACACCTTCAAAATCTAACTCTGGTTTATTAAAAATAGCATTCTGATTTACTTTATCATAAACTGCACCAACACTAGGGATGTATACAATAAATAAAGGACTTCTATTTCTTATAAAACGAATCCCTACTAATATAGCAAATATCAACTCATCATCTTTACTAAAAGAAGGAGCTCCTGATAAATGAGATTTTCTTACATAACATTCTATTATTGGAGTATCTACTATCATACTACCTCCCTCACTCCAGTAGAACCAAATCCTCCTTCACCTCTTTCGGTAGAGTCTAAGTCATCTACTACTACAAACTCAGCTTGTTCTACTTTTTCAAAATATACCTGTGCTACTCTGTCTCCTACTTGATAAGGAAAATCTCCTGGAAGTAAGTCAACTAAACCATGTCTAGTAGAAATTGCATCAAATGTAAGAGCTTGGAATTTTAACATCCACTCTCCTCT
>Ga0098055_1000725_pt1 | contig 19147 bp, 24 predicted proteins | sample 17_taG_FD_75107 | JGI IMG/M metagenome (GOLD analysis project Ga0098055, IMG submission 75107) | Marine viral communities from the Subarctic Pacific Ocean - 17_ETSP_OMZ_AT15314 metaG | ecosystem: Environmental > Aquatic > Marine > Oceanic | place: Pacific Ocean | collected 2015-01-18 | reverse complement strand
CACGCCTCTGACTCTCTAGCACTTACCTTTTCTATCTTTGGAATGAAAGGGTTAGAACCCTTCCCTACTCATAGTTATGATCATAGTTACATTCACATAGACAGCTTCAATTATGGAGTTATAGAACTAACCAGTGAAATTATTTTACATGGTATAGTGGAATCCTTGGTGATAGAATAATGAGCGAAAGAATATTGAAACAAGTTTTACATAACGAGGACGGCGGAGAGATACTTATCACTGTTTCTGATAAAGTAAAAACCGAGACTCTAAAAAAGATTTATACGATATTGTTAGATGAAGAGATTAAGCATCTAAATCCACAAGATAAGGAGGCAACCAGTGTCGGACGAAAGTAAGATAAAAGAGTTTCCATTAGAAAAATCTGGCGCAGGCGATGAAGAATTGTGGAAGTGCCATGCGTGCAAACATATTATTACAGAACGAATGGATGAGATGAATTTGGACAAGAGTAAGGTACTTCCTTTGAATATGGGCGGTATGATGATATACATATGTCCAAATTGTAGGACTCTCCAATTACCTCAAGAAGTTTTTGATGAAATATTTAAGAAAGCTAACTCAAAGATAATAACATGAACAAAATACTTGATCTAGAAAAAGCGATGATGGAAAAGTTTGATAAGGCTGATGCTGATGAAAAAACACGCAACATGAGCGCAGCCGAGCGACTTGCTTTACAAGAAGAAGAAGACCACGCTAAAGAAGTCCAAGGTCGTTTTATACAAAAGTTTAGTCCAGCTTGGCGTAAGAAAAATAAAAACAAGAAGAAGGCATCTAAACTTAGTCGCAAGAAAAATAGAAAATGAATTATAAAGGACTAGGAACTATAGATAATGATTTAGTTCATGTTGAGATCGGATGCGGTAATAACAAAAGAGAAATGAAGGGATATAAGAGTGTTGGTGTTGATCTAGTTGATGGGCCTTGTGTTGATAAGGTTTGTAATCTTGGATTTGATGATATCCCCCTACCTGCTGATTACGCTGACTTTGTTCAAGGTATTGACTTCATAGAGCATGTTCCTAAGTGCGTGTGGGAAAATGAGAAAAGATTATTGCCACTTACTCATGTTATGAATGAAGTATGGCGCATTATGAAAAATAATGCCGAGCTGTATTTGGAAACTCCTTTTTCACCTTGGGCATATAACCGCGACCCTACTCATGTATCATGGCTAGCTGAAGACTGGTATAACTATTTTAAAAAAGATGACAACTTATATTACGACCAAGGACTAGTCACCTGTGATTTTAAGATTAAGGAATCTACCTTTAAGCCTTACAAGAATCCTAATGATACATTGTGTACGAGACTTATTGCTGTTAAAGGTTAAGAATGAATAAAAGAACGAATATTTTTATTATCAATCCTCATCATTATTGTTATTCAACTGCAGCTCTGATTGAAGGTCTTGGTAAAATTGATAATGTAAAAGTGTTTTCTAACTCATTTCAAAACTATGCCACTAATGTTGCTAGTCAATTAAAATCACAACTACAACTGGCCAAGGCATCAGACATTGTGGTGTTAGCTCACTCCGCTCTAGAGGGTAAGTATAACCAAATCATAGGGCCATTGTTGAATGAGATAGAGGTGGATGTTTTCTTAGATGGGTCAGATCATAGGCCGTATGTAAGCGACCCTAGCAAATATAAACTATATCTTAAGAGAGAACTAGATCCAACCCAACTAAAGCACTATGATAATGTAGTACCATTTGAGTTCGCTGTTGAGGATAGGTTTTTTTCTCATGGTCGAAATCGGTCGCACTTAAATATGTGGAGAAATAAAGACCTTGATTTGGTATGTATGATGGGTATTGGTGAGTGTCCATGGCGTGTAGATATAATGGAAGACCTTAAGAAGAAATATGGTGAACCATCAGATCGCTTTTTTATTGGGCCCTACCATGAAGATCCTAAGAAACAAAAAATAGATACAGAAGGCCGGCACAATGTAGGGTATTTTACAAATCTGTGGAGATCTAAAATAAGTGTAGCTGCGTATGGGGCAGGTGAGTGTAGGCAGACGGGCAGATTTTGGGAATCATTAGCAGCTGGCTGTTTGATATTTTATCAACCCATTGATCCTTTTGTGTGGAGCACTCCGTACATAGACAATAAGCATGTTGTCATTTATGATAATAATGATGAGTTACTGGATAAGGCTGACTACTATATAAGTCATCCACAAGAAGCTGAGAAGATAGCGCGAAACGCTTATAATCTTATGTTGAAGTCTGGACAAACACTAAATAGGGCACAAGAGTTCCTTTCTGTTTTAGAAGAATATTTATAAAGAATACTTTTATTAGAGAGAGAAAATATGTTATTACAAGAAGCAATCAAGCAAGGAGTTGTGGCTATTTATCCCGGCCGATTTCAACCAATGGGTAGTCACCATTACGCAGCTTATAAAAATCTTGTATCTAAGTTTGGTGCGAAGAATGTCTATATTGCCACATCGAATGCTACTGGCCCTAAATCACCATTTACTTTTGCTGAGAAGAAAAAAATAATAAGTGCTTATGGTGTACCATCCAACCGTATTATCAAAGTTAAAAACCCATATCAAGCTACCGAAATAACATCAAAGCTTCCAGACAATACTGCTGTTGTTTTTGCAGTTGGCGAAAAAGATGGAAACAGATTGACTGCTGGCAAATACTTTGACAAGTATAAAGATGGTAAAAAAATGGACGCGTATAAAGAACATGGATACATTTATATTCTACCCCATGTTGCTCTCAAAGTAGGTGGCAAAGAGATGAGCGGCACAACCATTCGACAAACATTGGGCGATAAGAAAAAGAGCAGTACCGAGAAGAAGAAGGCTTTTAAGGGTATAACAGGACTTACTAACCCCGCTATATATAAACTTATGATTGATAAACTCACTGAAAGTATGTTAGTTGAGGGTGGAGCTAGTGGGCATATGAGTCATCCGTGGGAAAATATTGGGATGACATTTGCTGAAATTAAAAAGATGATAACATCCCTTCTCTCTGGTGGCATGGATGTAACCAAGATCTCTGAAAAAACAGACGGTCAAAATCTTAACATCACTTACCACAATGGTGAAGTAGTTGCCGCACGAAATAAAACACAAAGTAAAAACTTTGGGGCTAATGGTTTGACCATGGCGGCTATAAAGAAAATGTTCGCAGGTAGAGGTGAGTTAGAAAAAGCCTTTGTCTCTGCGATGGAAGATTTAAATAAATCAATTAATGGCTTGACAGAGAAACAAAAAAGCCGTATATTTGATAATGGTAGAAATTGGATTAACCTTGAGATCATTTATCAACCAACGAGAAATGTGATACCATACAACACCGATTTACTTCAGTTTCATGGTATAAATACTTTTAATGCAGATGGATCAAAAATAAGTACATCAGCAAAAGAAGGAAAAGAATTAGCAGGAATGATTAAGCAGATCAACCAAAACAAACAGAACACTTTTGATATTATAGGCCCAGTAGCTGTAGAGTTACCAAAGAGTCAAGACTTTTCTAAAAAGCAGGCTTCTTATGTCAAGAAAATAAGTGACCTACAAAGAAGATATGGTTTAAGCAATAAGGATAGTTTATTACAATATCATAGGAAATTCTGGCTTAACATGGTTGAAAAAGAGGCCAAAAAGAATAAGGTTAAGTTGAGTAGGGAATTAAAAGTGGCTCTAGTAAAAAGATTTGCTGAAGGTAATAAGTCATTTGCTTTGAGTAAGAAGAATATCAAAGATGATAAGGTTTATGAGTTTGCGAGAAAACTTGATAAAGTTGATTCGCAAGCTTTGTTTGATAAGAATGTTCGACCATTTGAAGACGTTTTCCTCTCACTGGGAGCTGATGTACTTCAAAACGCACAAAATTTTATAGCTGTATCGCCTGATAAAGGTGTTAGAGATATAAAGAAGGAACTTACACAAACAGTATCTACTTTACGAAAAGGGGGTGATTTCCAGAAGTTAACTCAGCTCAAAAAGCAGTTGATGAGGATTAAACGAGCTGGTGGTTTTAACAAAATTGTTCCCAGTGAGGGGATTGTTTTTGATTATAAAGGAAACACATATAAACTTACAGGAGTTTTTGCACCGATTAATCAAATTTTAGGCATGACTAAATTTTAAGAAAGGCATGAAATGGCACGAACAACGCGGCGTCGTGAGCCAAACGAAATTGTTAACCCAAACCGTGGAACCAAAAAGAACCAAAGGCGTAATGACAGAAAAAGTAACAAGAAGAGGTTACAAGAATTTGACCATCAAGATCCCGAATCCTGGGATGAGTACGAAGAAGAAATAAACATTGCAAGGGGAAATGACTAGACCAACTTGGAATGAGTTGTTTATTGAGACAACTCTCTTATTCGCGAAAAGAAGTTCCTGCCTAAAGGCCCAACAGGCCGCCCTGCTAGTTAAAGATAATAGAATAATATCTTTCGGTATCAACGGATCTCCAGCTAGGCATATCAATTGTTCAGACCATAGTGAAGCAATTTGTGGAAAAGATAGTAATGGCTCCTGTTTTCTTGGAATACATGCTGAAGCAAATGCTATTGGATATGCTGCAAGAAATGGTATATCTACTGCAGGTTGCACTATCTACTGTACCCAATCACCCTGTATATCCTGTGCTAAGTTAATTGTGGCATCAGGCATAAAAGATTTTTTCTATATAGAAAAGTACAGGTTGATTGATGGCCTAAAGTTTTTGGAGCAAACTCAAGTTAACATAAAAATGGTGAAGAATGATAACTGAAAAAGTTTTGGATAAAGGTTTCATAGAAGTAGTAGATCATCTAGGAAATGACTTAACAGTAGCAAACTCAGCACGCGTAAGTTTCGGCAAAAGAAAAGATAAGTATGATAAGAGTGACGAGCGTCTAGTTCGTTATTTGGCGAAGAATAAACATTACTCTCCGTTTCGCCATCTTATGGTTCAGTTCCATATCAAAGCTCCTGAATTTGTGATGCGCCAATGGTATAAACATGTAGTTGGCGCAGAAACAACATCATCATATTCAACAAAGGATCATGCTTGGAATGAAATTAGCGGACGTTATGTCCCAGTTGAGGAGTATTATATTCCCGAAAACTGGCGGCAACAATCAGAAGACAGTAAACAGGCGAGTGTTGGATCGGTTAAAGAACAAGAAGAAGCCCAGCAATGTTACGCCAAGGCGATACAGGTCGGAAAACACTACTACGAAAAACTCTTAGAGTTAGGAGTAGCAAAGGAACAAGCCCGTATTATGCTACCTCTATCGCAGTATACGGAAGTTTTTTGGACTGCATCGTTTCAAGCCATAGTTAACTTTATTGAGCTTCGTGATGAACCACACGCTCAGTGGGAGATACGAGAGTACGCAAAAGTGCTAAAAAAGCAAATGAGTAGCATTTATCCTCATACAATGCAAATTTGGTCTGATCTATATTTCTAAAAATAAATCAAAATAAGCCTTGACAAACCCCCCACAATTGTGTATATTATAGTATAAGAAAATTTAAAGTAAGAAAGATGAAAAATATGAAAAAAACCTTAATTTTTCTCTTGACATTACCATTAATATTGCTTATATTATATAGTAAGAAGTTGAGATACACGAAAAATAGGAGTGAAAATGATTTAGAAAAAGATGAACTATTAGGTTTATGTTAGGCGATAAATGTATTATAATGTAACACACTCAAATCTCATAAGGAGATAGTACCAATGGCAATATCGTTAGATAAGATCAATTCAGCACTTGATCGTTTAGATAACAAGGGTGGCAGCACTCAGAATCAAGATCACATTGTTAAACTTGATGAAGGAGAACATCAGATTAGGATTGCTCCATATAAGGAAGACTTGGATATGCCGTTCCAAGAGCTTTGGTTTCATTTTCGCATCGGCGGACGCACATTCTTGTGTCCAAATAAGATGAAAAATGAGCCCGATCCTATTTGTGATTTCGCAACCACTTGTTGGAATGAGTTCACGAAGACGAAGGATGAGACTTATAAGGAGATGTTTAAGACAATGGCTCCTACTCTTCGCGTATACCTGCCTGTTATGGTCCGCGGTGAAGAAGACAAGGGCTTGCGTTGGTGGAGTATTTCGCCACGAACTACCTATAAGGAAATTCTTAATCATGTACGTAGTGGTCTTCGTCAGAATGTCGATATTACAGACACCTCTGAGGGTTTGGACTTGATGGTTACAGTGGCTCCTGGATTTAACAACTGGTTGATGCCAACTTCTATTACCACTGCATTGAAGGGAACTCCTTTGGCTCCCAAGAACAAGGTAAAAGAAGTAATTGATACCATTCAGCCTCTCAATCAGCTTTTTGATTATAGTCCAGTAGACGAGATGAAGACGGCGTTGGAGAAGCATCTTAACCCTAACGCTAATGATTCTGATTCTTCTTCTGGTACTTTACTTAACTTTGGAGAAAACTCCGATAAAGAAAAGGTATCAGCAGAAGAGGACACTACTAATACCAAGATTGATGATGCCTTTGATAAGTTACTTAGCTAAATGGCAAGAAAGAAAATAGCAACAGATGAATCCCCCTCTAGCGAGGGGGATTCTATTCTCACTGACATATTGGTAGATAGCCTAAATAAACAACTAGGAGATGTAGCTTTCATTCTAGGTAAGAATGATACCTCTAATGATGTTAAGGAATGGATCTCTACCGGCTCTACAGTACTAGATACTATTATTTCTAATAACGCCGATGGTGGTGGCGTTCCAGTTGGAAAACTTACTGAAATAGTAGGTGAAGAGGCTACTGGAAAATCACTATTGTCTTATATGATTCTAAAAGATTGTCAAGACCGCGGCGGTATTCCAGTATTGATTGATACAGAGAATGCAGTGAACGAGGATTTCTTGCAGCTATTAGGCATGAAACTGTACCCCGAAGGGCAGCTAATCTATATACAAGTAGACTCTGTAGAAAAAGTATTTTCTGCTATTGAAAATGTGATAAGGAAGATAAAAGAAAACAGAAAAGATAAGTTGTGTTGTGTTGTTTGGGATAGTGTAGCAGGTAGTTCAACTGACGCAGAAATGCAGAAGGATTATGGCGAATCTACTGTTGGTATGCACGCAAGAATGATAGGTCAAGGCCTACGTAAAACTATTAGGTTTATTGGAAAAGAGCGAGTAGCCTTAGTGTTCTTGAATCAGATGAGACAGAAGATTGGTGTAGTTTTTGGGGACGACTTGGTTGCTCCTGGCGGCAAAGCCATTCCATTTTTTGCATCGGTAAGATTGCGACTTTATAGAGATGGTTTTGTAAAGGCGGGTAAGGATACTTTGGGAGTAGGCATCAAGCCTATGGTCCAAAAAAATAGGATGGGCCCACCTAAGCGCGAAGCCAAATTGAAGATGTACTTCAATCGGGGGTTGATTGATGAAGAGAGCTGGCTTGATGTGTTGTTACAATTTGACGTAGCAACAAAGATTTCTGCACAAAAATCATCTATTACCAATAAAGATACTGGCGAACTATATGAGTTTCAGAATCGTAAGTTTGTAGATTGGGTTCGTGATCCTGCAAATAAGGAAGCTCATAAGTACTGTCAACAAAAAGTTAGAGAAGTGTTAGTCATAGAACAAGATCCAGATAAGCGAGAAGAAGAAATGGTTCTTGAGAAAATATCGGAAGGTGAAGAAACATAATGGTAGCTTTTAATAATCCTCCGGCTGAAGAGATAACCGATAAGATTAAAGAATCCTTTAATAAACGACACTTTGTTATTGGCGCTGTTGCTGCCATTATTATAGTGGGATTTTTTCTAGCAGTAATAGTTGGTGTTACCTTTGTTATTACTTGGCCATTGGCTTATTTATGGAATATTGGTATTGTTCCTTTTGGAGTACCTATTCTTACATGGTGGCAAGTAACAGCAATATGGATTCTTTTAGGTGTCTTCGGCCAAATCATAAAAAAAATCTTCCGAGATTGAATCTAAATTTTTTTGATTGATAGTGTATTTTTCTAAAAATTTTCAGCCATATTTATGTTACCCCAAAGAGAAAAAAATAGATAGGGAATCCAAAAACCCTGTCTATTTTTCTCTCAATGGGTAAAGTAGGTTATTTTGACGGTAGAAGATAACGAACAAATTAAGAATAGTCTCACAGAAAATAGATGGTTTAGACTAGCTAAAGAACAATGCCTAAATAGTTTGCACCAGACTCGCTTTGGAGCGGTTCTTATATTGAAAAATGGCAAATATTTTTCAGCATGTAATGTAGAGAAGTCACACCCTTTGATTAGAAAACATTACGATTTTTTTGCTGTTTCACTACATGCGGAATTGAATACACTACTCCGTGTAAATGTTATCCGACACCGGCATCAAATTGCCGGATCTACTTTTTATGTTTATCGGGAAGACCGTAATGGCTGGCTTAAGCCGGCTCATCCATGCCGTAGCTGTCTATCCATTATGAAGGATGTAGGCGTTCGCAAATGTTTTTATACAACAACAGATGGTTATAATGTTACTTACCTTTAGGAGTTATAAATGACCGACAAGCCAGTTTTATTCATCGACCTACTAAATCTATTCTGCCGCAGTTTTTCATCGTTACCACTTACTAATGATGATGGTCTGCATGTAGGCGGTGTCTACGGTTCTCTCAATGCTTTACAGAGTTACATTAAGAGGTTTCAGCCCAGTGAATGTATCATCGCGTGGGAGGGTCTAAACAGTGGTGAGAGACGCCGCAAGAAGCTACGGGAGTACAAAGAAGGCCGTAAGTTTACTTCTATGAAAAGGGGGTTTGAGACCTCTGACGGCGATGAGAAAGAGGCGTTTGCCAGACAACTAGAGTTACTGAGAAACGCGATGGATCAGTTACCTATGAAGCAAGTAGCTGTAAAGTATCTTGAGGCAGATGATGCCATTGCCTACTTGGCCCGAAAGGTTATCAAAGAAAAAAGTATTATCATTACTACAGATAAAGATTACCTTCAACTGATAGATGAAAACATTTCAGTATTTCGTCCTGTAAAAACAAAAGAAAATCCCCAAGGTGAGTTAATTGATTTAGATTGGATGTACCAAAAAGAAAATATCCATCCCTACAATTATGCTTTATTAAAAGCCATTGTTGGCGATAAGAGCGATAACATCACTGGTGTAAGAGGGGTTGGAGAAAAGACGGCAAGAAAGGAAATACACCTACTCTGGGCTAAAGAGAACTTTGATATTGATGATTTGTTTAAGTGGTTGCTAACTCGCAAAGAAAAAAAGTATCAAAAGTACTTAGATAATGAAGATCTCATTCGCCTCAATTATAAAATAGTTCAGTTGTTAGAATTGGAGATTTCACTCACTGCTATTGATAGCTTACAAAATTCTTACATTTCTGATACACCAAAGTTTAATTCTTACAAGTTTCGTATTAACCTGTTGAACGAAGACATTAGCCCAACTAACATAGATGGTTGGTTGGCTAATTTTTCAATCTTGAATAATAACCCTGTTTTATAAAGGAGAATAAAATTGGCAACAAACACTGATTCTTTTGAGTCTTTTGGAGTAGGATTTCAAAATAATGTAATTCAAGGACTTCTAACTGATAGAGAGTTTTTTGAGAAATCATTTGAAACATTAAAGGATGACTATTTTACTGGAGATGCTCACAAGACAGTTTGGACAGAGGTAAGAAAATTATTTAATAAGTATAATACTCCACCTACCTATGAAACATTGAAGGTGGAAATCTCATCACTACCCGACAACCAACTTAAAGAAGATACCATTGAAGTTTTACTGGACATAGAAACCAAAGTAAATAGACAGGAAATAGAATACGCCAAAGATAAGTCATTGGAGTTTTGCAAAAACCAGTCTATGAAGCAGGCAATTCTTACTTCTGTTGATTTGTTGAAGGAAGGCAAGTACGAAGAGATTCAATCTGTCATTGAGAATAGTTTGAAGATTAATACAGAACAAGATTTGGGGCAAGACTTTTTTCAAAGTTTTGATTCAAGGCGTAAAGTGCACACAAGAAAAACAGTACCTACTGGCTTCCCTCTCTTAGATAGTGAAAACATTTTAGATGGTGGATTGGCTCATGGCGAGTTAGGTGTTGTGATGGCGCCTACTGGTGGTGGTAAGTCATTCTTTCTTGTCAATCTTGGATATGGTGCGTTAGCTGCAGGTAAGAATGTTATTCATTATTCTATGGAGCTGAGTGAAACTCATGTAGGTAATCGTTATGATAGTCGTATTACAGGCATTCCCACAAAAGAACTACGTAGTCGCATGGTAGAGGCAGAGAATGAGTTGGCTAGATTCACGGGTGGTCAACTGATGATCAAGGAATATCCACCGAAGGTAGCTACAATCAATACAATTAAATTTCATATTGGTAGATTGTTGTCAAATGGATTTGAGCCTGATCTTGTTATTATTGATTATGGCGATTTGATGAAGAGTCGCCGCGGTTATGAGCAGAAGAGGTTTGAGTTGGAAAGTGTGTTTGAAGATCTACGGGCCTTATCAATGGAGATGAAGTTGCCCATTTGGACAGCTACTCAAAGCAATCGTGATGGTTTTAATGATGAAGTCATTACTATTGATAAAGTGGGCGAGGCAATCAATAAGGCTCATGTGGTTGATTTCTTTGGCACATTTTCACAACGTAAGTTTCATGTTGGTAAGAATCGCATGGGCGAAGCAAATGTAAATTATAATATTGATATGAAACCAGAATGTGCTTTTATTGATTTGAATGATGATCAACCAGCAGGATTTTCTACTTCTGATAAGATAAGTAGCTTGTTGTCTGGTGGTGGAGATAATCGTAGCAAGATTGGTAACCTATATAAAAGTTATAAGGATGGAGAATAATGGAAAGATTCACAATAACAAAAACAAAGAGGTGGGGCAATGCCTCTACCGAAGTTTATAATGTATACTCTATCGCTAGAAATAAATCTAAAAGAGATGATGTTATTCGCATCGCTAATGAATTGATGTCAAAGGAAGAGGTTTATACTAATGAGGCGGTGGAGTACGAAGTCATTCTAGCTCACGACAATGGTCAGAGTGAGTTCATACATCGTGTAGAAAAAGACGGCAAGAAAAGCATCTGATGCCAGAATACACTTGGATTTGTAATGGGTGCACTCATAAAATAACTAAGAGAATGAGTATAACAAAATATAACCCAAAAGAACAGGTTTACTGTCCAAACTGCGGCGAAGAAGCAATACGTACAATAGAGCAAGTAGGAATAAGTTTTGGAAAAGGATTTTTTAGAGATGGTTATCAGAGTGCAAAGAATGTAAAAACAACAACAGACGGAGACAGTTAATGGACCTAAGCCAGGAAATTTTATCAGAAGTTACCGTACATATGAAATATGCCAGATATCTACCCGACCAACAACGTAGAGAGACTTGGGAAGAACTTATAACACGAAATAAGAACATGCATCTTGCAAACTTTCCGAAACTACAATCAGATATAGAAAAGGCATATCAGCTAGTATATGATAAAAAGGTCTTACCGTCTATGAGGTCACTCCAGTTTGCAGGACCGGCTATATCTCAAACCCCTACTCGTATTTATAATTGCGCTTATTTACCCATTGATGACTATCGTGCTTTTAGCGAGGTCATGTTTTTGTTATTAGGGGGAACTGGCGTAGGATATTCTGTTCAAAAGCATCATGTAGAAAAACTGCCACCTGTTCATAAACCTACAAAGAAACGCCGATATCTTGTAGGAGATAGTATAGAAGGTTGGGCAGACTGCATTAAGGTACTAATGAAGTGTTACTTTCTTGGTAAGCCAGAACCTGAGTTTGATTTTAGAAGCATTCGCAAGAAGGGTGCTCTACTAATCACTAGTGGTGGCAAGGCTCCAGGACCAGAGCCTCTTTCAGATTGTGTTCATAATATAAAAAGAATTTTTAATAGGAAGGAACATGGTGAGCAACTTACAACGGTGGAAGTCCATGATATTGTATGTTGGATTGCTGATGCTGTATTATCCGGCGGTATTCGTAGGAGCGCTACTATTTCTTTGTTCTCATTGGACGATCAAAATATGCTCCAGTCTAAGTTCGGTAGTTGGTGGGAAACAGAACCTCAAAGAGCAAGGGCTAATAATTCAGCCGTAGTTGTGAGGCACCGAGTAAAGAAGAAAGATTTCTTTAATGTTTGGGATAAAGTAAGAGCAAGTGGCGCCGGCGAGCCTGGTGTTTATTTTACAAATGATTCTGAATGGGGCACTAATCCTTGTGCAGAAATTGCATTAAGGCCGTTTCAGTTTTGTAACCTATGTGAAATAAATGTTAGTGATGTAGAGACACAGCAAGACCTTAATGATAGAGTTTCTGCTGCATCTCTTATCGGAACCCTACAAGCGTCATATACTAATTTCCATTATTTGCGTGACATATGGCGTCGAACCACAGAGAAGGATGCTCTTCTAGGTATTGGTATGACAGGTATTGGAAGCGGCCGAGTTCAGAAGCTTGACTTGGAAGAGGCTGCAGCACAGGCTGTCTCTACCAACAAGTACTATGCAGGTGAGTTAGGTATAAACACAGCCGCAAGAGTAACTACAGTAAAACCTAGTGGAACTACATCTTGTGTCTTAGGGACATCTAGTGGAGTTCATGCTTGGCATAATGATTATTATATTCGTAGGCTTAGGGTAGGGAAGAACGAGGCCATCTATACTTACCTATCTATTAATCATCCAGAACTAGTAGAGGATGATTTCTTTAAACCAGAAAGTCAGGCAGTCATTTCTATTCCGCAGAGAGCGCCTGGGACCGGCATCCTTAGACATGAAACATCTGTAGAGTTACTAGAACGAGTGAAGGATATCTATAACAGATGGATTGAGCCTGGACATATTGCAGGCAACAATACGCATAATGTTTCATGCACTGTATCTATTAAAGAAGAAGAGTGGGAAAAAGTTGGAGAGTGGATGTGGAAGAATAAAACTTTTTATAATGGACTAAGTGTGTTGCCTTATGATGGAGGTACTTATACACAAGCACCGTTTACTGATATTAGTGAAGATGAGTATGAGGTTATGGAGAAAAAGCTTTCAGCGGTGGATGTTTCTAAAATAGTGGAAATAGCAGATAATACGGACTTGACCGGTGAACTGGCCTGCAGTGGTGGGGCTTGTGAATTAGTTTAAAAAAGGCCTTGACAAACCGTCATTAATTTCGTATATTATAGTATAGACATTTAAGGGAGGTTCAAAATTGTCGAGAGTAAGTAATATCATTAAGACAGTAAATAGAAAACCGGTCGATAGTGGAAAATATCAAAAAGATTTACAGCCAGAACGCGACCGATTAGATAAGTATTTGGAAAGAGAAGAAGAAGAGAAGGCAAAAGATGAGGCACAAAAAACGCATGAGCGCTATAGAAGGAAGCAAAAATCTGTTGATGGGGCAGATTTGACGAATTTGATTAGGCCCGCACCAGCGGAAGTTAAAAAGCCTGGAACCTTCTTTTATGGCACATTAAAAAAGCTTGGTGAGGATTTTAGCCATAATATTGAGGTGATGGAGAAGCATTTTACTCTTGGGCAAAGCAGCAAATTTCGCCCTTGTAAAGAGACAAATAAGATATATTGCATGAGTACAGGAAATTTGTTGTATGATTGTGGAACAGGTGAATCTTTTGAGTGAAAATAGTACTTGACATATATGGAAAAATTGCTTATATTATAGTATAGACATTTTAAAGGAGATTTGTTATCAACATATTTTACTTAGATGAACATCCTCAAACTGCCGCAGAACAAATGTGTGACAAGCATGTTGTCAAGATGATTCTTGAATCAGCACAAATGCTTTCCACAGCCCACCGTATTCTTGACAAGTCAGATAATGATTTACTCTATAAAGCAACCCACAAAAATCACCCATCTTGCAGGTGGGTTCGTGAAAGTCACTTACACTATCAATGGCTTTATTCTCATTTTATATCTTTAGGATCAGAGTATACGCGTCGTTATGGTAAGGTTCATACTAGCATTACCAAGTTGAAAGAGGTGCTAAAAAAATCACCAAAGCATATACCATCCCGTGCTTTCATGCCACCGCCTCAATGTATGCCTCCCGACTACTACCAAGACAATACTGTAGAGGCTTATCGTATGTATTATATATGCGACAAGGCTTCTTTCGCTAAGTGGAAAAAACCAGCCGTTATACCTGAGTGGTTTACGAAATCTGTTTAATTTATTATGATAGACAAAAGGAGTTAGAATGTCGAAGGTAGAAACATTTACGCATTTACATTTGCACACAACTTATTCAATGTTGGATGGTGTTGGAAAAGCGAAAGACTATGCGGCTAGATGTGCAGAACTTGGGATGGAGGCAGCAGCCATAACAGACCACGGTACGATGGCCGGCCTCTTTGAGTTTTATACAGAGATGACTAAGGTTGGTGTAAAACCTATTTTAGGCAATGAGATGTACTGTGTCGAAGATATGCATCAGCGAGGATTAGATGAGAAAGAAAAAGAAGGGCTGACAGCAACAGAGATAAGAGAAAAGAATAAGTTACGGTTACGGTCGCCACATCTTTTGTTGTTGGCAGAGAATGATATTGGGTTGAGAAATCTGTTTCGTTTGAATTATTATGCGAACACCGAAGGGTATTACGGAAAGCCAAGAATAGATCTCGACCTATTAGAAAAACATTCTGAAGGCATTATTGCTACAACAACTTGCGTTATTAGCAACATGGCGAGGTATTTGCAAGCAAAACAAACTGACAAAATGACAGCTTGGTTTGACAGAATGTTGGGAATCTTTGGTGAAGATAATCTGTTTATTGAGTTGCATCCACATGACTTGGATATACAGAAAGATTATAATGTAGCTTTGGTAGAGTTGTTTCGTAAGAAGTATGAAAATGTAAAGTGTGTATTGGCTAACGATGTTCATGTGGTGTTGAAGCAACATGACAAGGTGCATGACTTTCTATGGAGAATGAATACAGACGGCAAGTTTGATGAGGCTGGTGTTCATAGTTTGTATCTTGCTAGTGAAGATGAGATGCGTGCATTGTGGTATGATAATGGTTATGGGGATCTGATTGCTGATGAATACTTAGAAGAGGCAATAGAGAGCACCAAACAAATCGCCTCAAGATGTAATGCTAAGCTTGACATGGAAACCTTGAAGGAACCCAAGTTTGAAACGCCGGATGGGTATAAGAACAATAGAGAGTATATTGTTCATCAGTTAAAGAAGGGTATGAACGAAAAGCTTGAGGCGGGACAAATAAAAGAAGAAGATATTCCCGAATATACAACTGCCTTGAAGAAAGAGTTAGACCTTGTAGATGATAAAGGGTATATAGATTATTTTCTTATCACTCAAGATTTTTGTAAGTACGCTTATGATAACGAGATCTTAATGTCGCCTGGAAGAGGTAGCGCTAGTGGAGCGTTATTGTGTTGGCTATTAGGTATCACTCATTTGAATCCTATAAAATATAATCTCTTCTTTGAGAGATTTATGAACCCAACCAGAATTAAGGAGCCTGACATTGATAACGACTTTGCGGACAAAGATAGAGAGAAAGTTAAAGAGTATGTCGCGAGCAAATGGGGTGATGCTAACATTGCTTCTGTGTGTGCTTATGCCCGTTACTCCGCTAATACTTTGTTTCGTGATTTGGCAAAAGATAAAGAACTACCGTTCCAAGAATCAAACAAGGTCGCCAAAACCATTTCGGGGCACATCTCTCTGAATAAGGACATGGCATCGTTTAGTGAAATAATGAATGAAAAGCCAGAGGTGAGAAAGTTTGTTCAAGATATGGGCGCTGATGATCAGGCCGATTTCGTTGAAACTATTGATGTGTTGAATGGAAACGCACGAAACCAAACCATTGCAGCAGGTGGTGTTATTATCTCATCTAGTCCATTGTATGACATGATGCCACTCAGAAAGACCAAGGATGACGTATTGGTTACAGAGTGGCAGATAGATGAACTGGCGAAGATGAAGTTCCTTAAGATTGATATGTTAGGTATTTCTACTCTATCTGTACTGAAAGATGTAATGGATAAGGTGGGAATGAATATTCCAGATCTATATAATATGCCATTAGATAGGGATGATTTATCAGAAGAAGAACAAGGTCACTATGATAGGGCGTTTCAATTGCTGTGCGAAGGTCAAACATTTGGAGTGTTTCAGTTTGCAGGATCAAACATTACAAGAGTATTACAGCAAGCGAAGCCAAAAACTATAGAAGACATTGCAGCTGTGAATGCTATCTATCGGCCTGGTGTTATTAAGATGGGTGCGTTGGACGCTTTTATTCGGCGTAAGAATGGTCAAGAAGATCCGACCAATCAACATCATCCTATGTTTGAAGAGATACTGGAACCTACTCAAGGTATTATGATTTACCAAGAGCAGTTTATTCAAATGTTCAGTATGTTAGGGTTGAGCTTTGGTGAGGGTGACATTCTTCGTAAAACAGCAGAGTCATTAGATCAGAAGAAATGCAATGACTATTTGGAAGAACACTTGTATAGATACCCTGACAAACTTATTTTGTCGATGGAAGAAACTAAAAAGGTTGCAGGCAAACTAATAGACAATGCAGGTTATCTATTCAATAAGTCTCATGTTATTAGTTATAGTATCTTGGCGTATTGGACAAGTTATTTCAAGGCAAAATATCCGGCTGAGTTTATTGAAGTACTATGTAATCATTCCGCGGATGATCACGATGAAATAGCCTTGTGTCTTTCTATGGCCAGAGACTTGCTAGATAATCCAAAGGTAACCTTGGGAGATATAAATAACTTTTCATTAGACTTCAAAGTTACACAAGATGAGTTTATGGTAGGATTGATGGGAGTCAAAGGGTTAGGTAAATCTGTATTGAACAAAATAAAGAAACACTCTCCTAGTGGTAGTGGGTGGTTAGATTACACAGAGTTTATGAAGGATAACTTTGATTTCAAGATGGTTTCTGAAAACGATCTAAAAATGCTTATTTCTTTAGGCATGTTTGATGGATTACAATTTTGTGGAAAAAATCTTAATAGAAAAGCTTTAGTGTCAATAACTGAGATTTATTATGCTTTATCTAAAATGCCTAAACGAGACTTAAAGAAGATATGTGCAAAGTTGTGGGAAGAGGAGGATATTAAGTTTCCGGCTTTAGTGAGTGGCAAGTACATTGATAAAGTGTTAGAGGCTTTTGACATTAATGTTGAAGATGATTTCACTGAAACAGAAGTGATTAATAGGGAGTTGGAGCACTTAGGTTTCCGTGTTACAGAAAACATAGCCAAATGGCAAGAAATGTGCGGCATCGTAAAGAACATGGGACTGCCTCATATTTCTGACTTTGATGATGAGGTTGAAAACCATGATCATGTATGGTTGACAATACGAACTGTAGAAATGTTAAAGACTAAGAAGGGAAAGCCATATGCGAATGTAAGAGCAGATGATGGAAGTAGTTTTAGAGTCTGGCACAATAAGCTACAATATTGTGGAGATGATTTGATTCCTGGAAAAGTATTAATTGTAAAATTAAATGCTGATACTTTTGGGCGAAGCATATCGTGGGATCGGGGCGCGCTGGTGGGTGAAGAAAAAATACTAAAGTTACAACAAGAGATGTAACTTGATATTTATTTGGGAGAATATATATGCTTATTGATTCGCGCAAATGGTCGAATGAACACATTGAAAATAATGTAGGTCGTCTAGCTGCGCAAATTATTATCAATCAACTTATTAATAATAAGTGGAATATGTGGTTTATTGGCAATACTGATGGAAACTCATTATATACCGTAGATCTATCTAGTGGAGAAAAGGTTATTGTCGGATTTACTTCTGAATCCATTGCTGCTACTTATGTTAATAAGGCAGAGATTAAACGGTCATTATCAAAGAACTTTGGAAAAAAGTTAGTCATAGTTCAGTTCTCCATCTTAAAGATAACGGAGATAATGCAACATAATATGCAGGTTGTTAATAAAGTAGCTCCTGGGTTGTTAACACAGAGTCTAGCTCCTTCGCCTATTAATACACTGATAATTAATCCTACTGGTTCAAACTCGTTTGTACCTCTTCATGCACCATTGTTGGCAGGTAAATTATTAGAGGAAGGTGATATAGAAGGGGGTAACTTACAAGAGCAGCCAATTTTTTCAATGTATGAGTTAGATGAAAAAGTAAAGAGATTTTATCCGGCAGATGATGAGGATGAAGATATTGAGATACCGTAAAAACGCGGGGCTATTCAAATAAGTATCATGCAGTTGGATCTCCCACTAAAGGTTTTTATCCAACACTATTATGCAAATGCTTTTGAATAGCCCCGTTCATCTTAGAAAGGGTTATTATGACCGAGGCAAAAGAAGAAAAACTTCTAAATGTAGATGACAAACAATTAACAACGCGCATGGAGTTTTTAAGAGGTAAACTATTAGAAACTTCCAAGATCCTAAGAACGCAAATACCTAGTGGTCTATCTGATCAAGACTTGACAGAGGACGGTTTTTTTAAACAATGGATTATATGTAACACAGTATATGACTCGTCTTTGAAGGATGTAAATAACGAAGACTTTAATAGAATGTTGTACTATATGTTTGAGGAAAGTAATGGTCGCCTTGATCGACTTCTCAACCAATATGATGTAAGAGTAGAGATGAATGAGTCTGGTGAGCTGAATAATATTGAGCTTATAGTATTAGAAACGGAGACATCAAATGAATAAGGTACCGCCAAATGTTGATGACATTTTATCGTTATTAGGGGAAGTGGATATTGTTAAGGCCGCCATGAGTAGTTTTGATAAATCTATTAATATAGCACTAGCGAGCGATAAGGTGTCCAACTTAATTGGGCCTGAGGGTCACTTTTATATATTGAAGAAAATGGAAATGGTACAATCAGCAACTCTTGCATTAAGTGTGGAGTTGTTAAGTATAGCTGAAAAATTGGCTGCCACTAAAGATCAAGAATCTATGGAAGAGGCAGAGCTAGAAAAACTAGCAGAGGCTTCTAAGGTTCTTCAAAGTTTGCAAAATAAAAAAAGTGTATCAAAAGCAGAGAATCCTTTGGTTAATAATGTAT
>Ga0098055_1000724_pt1 | contig 19181 bp, 19 predicted proteins | sample 17_taG_FD_75107 | JGI IMG/M metagenome (GOLD analysis project Ga0098055, IMG submission 75107) | Marine viral communities from the Subarctic Pacific Ocean - 17_ETSP_OMZ_AT15314 metaG | ecosystem: Environmental > Aquatic > Marine > Oceanic | place: Pacific Ocean | collected 2015-01-18 | reverse complement strand
GACGGCACCTGCAACGACCACCTCAGCCAGGTCAGCCACTGGCTGGATGACGCCCGCAACAACGACGACGGCCTGGGCAGCATTGCCGACACCGTGGAATCCGCCCGTCTGCAAGTGGAAGCCGCCGCCGATGATCTGCGTCATTATCTGGAAAAACTGGATCTGGACCCGGCCCGTCTGAGCCAGGTGGAAGAACGCCTGAGCCAGTGCTACACCCTGGCCCGCAAACACCGCATTCGCCCGGAAGAACTGGTGGAACACCATCGCAGTCTGCTGGCCGAATCCGACGCGCTGGGCAATGTGGATGCCCACCTGCACGCCCTGGCCGAACAGGAAAGCAGCGCCCAGCAACACTACATGGACAACGCCCGCAAGCTCAGCAAGGCCCGCCGCAGCGCCGCCAAGACCCTCAGCCAGCAAGTCCAGAAACAACTCACCGCCCTGGGCATGAAAGCGGCCCAGCTGGATGCGCGCCTCAGTGAGTGCAGCCCCACGCCCGACGGCCTGGAAGAGGTGGAATTCCTGTTTTCTGCCAACCCGGGCCAACCACTCAAACCGCTGGGCAAGGTGGCGTCCGGTGGCGAGCTGTCACGGGTCAGCCTGGCCATTCAGGTGATCTGCGCGCGCAACCTGACTGTACCCAGCCTGGTCTTCGATGAAGTGGACGTGGGCGTGGGCGGCGGCGTCGCCGAGATCGTCGGCCGGCTACTGCGCGAGCTGGGCCAGCACGCCCAGGTGCTGTGCATTACCCATCAGCCACAGGTTGCCAGCCAGGGGCATCAGCACTGGCAGGTACACAAGATTCAGGGGGACGACACCACCCACACCCGCATTCAGGGGCTGGACGAAACCGCCAGAGTGGAAGAGCTGGCGCGCATGCTGGGTGGCGTGGAAATCACCGAATCCACCCGCAATCACGCCAAAGAGATGCTGAGCAAAGCCCAGGCTGCATGACAGGATACGCAGCAGGTTTTACGCAGCAGGCTTCATACCCGCGTGCGGCATGAAGCGTGCTGCGTGAGGCGTTACTACTTCTTCTTCGGCTTGACGTACAGCACCAGCGAGTGATCCACGATTTCGTAACCGTGCTCCTCGGCAATGGCATGCTGGCGCTTCTCGATCACGTCATCCATGAACTCCACCACCTGGCCGGTTTCCATGCACACCATGTGGTCGTGATGGTCCTCATCGGCCAGCTCGAATACGGCGGAGCCGCCTTCAAAGTTATGACGCAGCACCATGCCCGCCTGCTCGAACTGGGTCAGCACACGATATACCGTGGCCAGCCCCACATCCTCGCCGGAATCCATCAGTGACTTGTAGATGTCTTCCGCGCTCAAGTGACGCTCTTCAGACTTTTCCAGTTGCTGCAGGATTTTCACCCGCGGCAGGGTCACTTTAAGGCCCGCTTTTCTGAGATCCTGATTATCCAATGCGTATGCTCCATCTGCCAATCAATGGCGGTTTTGAAAAGGGCGGGAAATCTGCACCACCGGGGCACCAGGGCGAACTCATCGCCCCACTGGCTGTCTATGGAACAGGTCCAGACAGCCAGACCGGAGTTTGTCATAGGTTCCCAAGTCTGTATTATCGCCCGAACACTTAGCGAAGTCGAAAATCATGCCCCGCATTCTTGTTTCACTGACACTGATATCTCTTCTGGCCACCGCTGGCTGCAGCTCACTGCGCTTCCCCGGCGTCTATCGAATTGATATTCCGCAAGGCAACTTCGTCACCGAAGACATGCTCAGCGAACTGCAGCCAGGCATGTCGCCGGAGCAAGTGCGCTATGTTCTCGGTGCCCCCACCCTGGTGGACCCGTTCACTCCGGACCTGTGGCTCTACCCAATGACCTACCGGCCCGGCAAGGGTGAGAATGTTAGCCAGACCATTTCCGTCCACTTCGAGAACGGCGCCTACAGCCGCTACGAAGGCGAAGTCATCGACGACTTCAAGGCCAAGACGTCCGGCCGCAACGATCTGGAATTACAACGCAAAGCCGCTGATCGCAAGGATGACGCCGAATAAACGCGCCACCTTCTGGCTGACTGACCCCGCCACAAAAAAGCCTCTCAGCCCTTGTCTGCAGAGGCTTTTTCTTTCGCTCGTTTCTTGCGGTTAAGCTTCGGATCGGCCGTCAACGGGCGGTAGATCTCCACCCGCTCACCCGCCTTGAGTATATGCCCAGCCGGGTTCGCCACCACCTTGCCGAATACCCCCATGGGCGCCTTGCCCAGTTCCAGGTCGGCAAACTGCTCGTCGATCCCTGACAACCGCGCGGCCTCCAGCATGGTGGTGCCCTCAGGCACATCCAGGCCTATCAAACGCTGCTTTTCCGGCAACGCATAGGTCACTTCCACGTGAATCATGGCATCGCTCACGGTGCAGGCTCCACAGCGGCCGGTGCTGGTGGCACCTCATAACCCTCTGAATCATCCGCCGGCTCCGCCACCGGCGCAGGCACTTCGGTTTCGGCCTCTACACCCGGCGCTTGCGATGCCGCCGGCGCAACCGGCTCCGGCTCCTGCACAGGGGCCGCCTCATCGGCAGGCGCCACCGCACTCCAGATGGAATACACAAACAAGGCAACCACCGCCGCCGGAGAGAAAATCCGCACCAGCGCGCGCCACACCAGGTACAGCTTGAAGTTCTTGATCCCCAGCTCCTTGCGCGCATGGGTTTCCTTCATCACCCAGCCCGCGAAGATGGCGATCAGCAAGCCACCCAGCGGCAACATCACCGTGGTGGACAGGAATTCCATATTGTCGAAGAAGGTGCCCGCCAGGAACGTATTGTCCTTCCAGACATTGAAGGACAATACCGAGCCCACGCCCAGCAACCAGGCCCCCAGCCCGACCACAATAGCGGCCTTGGCGCGGGTCAGCCCCTTTTCCACCAACCAGGCCACCACCGGCTCACCCAGGCTGATGGACGAGCTCCACGCGGCGCACACCACCAGCAGGAAGAACAGGGTGCCGAACAACACCCCACCGGGGATACTTCCGAACGCCAGCGGCAGGGTCACGAACATCATGCCCGGGCCCTGACCCACTTCCAGGCCCCCGGAAAACAGCAGCGGGAACATGGCCATGCCCGCACCCAGCGCCACCAGCGTATCCAGCACCGCAATAATGGCCACGGTAGAGAGAATCGACACCGGCTTCTTCTTGCCGGTTTTCGGGTCGGTCACTTCGCGGGGCATATAGGCCCCATAAGCCATGATCGCCCCCATCCCCAGGCTCAGGGTAAAAAACGCCTGCCCGACAGCCACCAGCACGGCTTTGCCGGTCAGCTTGGAGAAATCAAACGCAAACAGGAAATTCATGCCCTCGCTAAACCCGGGTGTCGTCGCCGCGTACCCCACCAGCACCAGCAGCAGCACAAACAGCAGCGGCATCAGCACCTGCACGGCTTTTTCCAGCCCGCCCTTCACCCCGCGAGCTACCACCACCATGGTGAGCAACATGAACAGGGAGTGGAAACCGAGCATTAGCCAGGGATCAGCCAACATGCTGTCAAAGTGTGCCTCGGATTGGGTGGCCGTGATGCCCTCAAACACGCCACGGGCCGCCTCCCAGGTGTAATACAACGCCCAGCTGGCCACGGCAGAATAAAACGACAGGATCAGAAACGCGGACAGCGCCCCCATAATCCCGATGCCTGCCCAGCGCTGGGTGACCTTGCTCTCACCGGCAAGCTTGCGCATGGTGTTGATCGGGCTCAGCCCACCTTTGCGGCCCAGCATGACCTCTGCAGCCATGATGGGAATACCCACCACGGCAATACACAACAGATACAGCAGCACAAAGGCACCGCCCCCGTTTTCCCCGGTGATATACGGGAACCGCCAGATGTTACCCAGCCCCACTGCCGACCCGGTTGCCGCCAGAATAAACACCCAGCGGCTGCCCCATACTCCATGGACCGACTTGTTTTCTTGCTTCATAACACCATTACTCTTGTTCGCGTGGCGGTATTGTCTTTTTTTTGGCAGGGCGGCTCAAGTGACGGCCAGTAACAGCGCAAACGATGGTAAGCAGTCACTCACCCCGCAACAGCCACAGCAGACAAACCGCTATCAGCCACTCACCCCTTGCTCTATAATCGCCGCCCTATGGGAAAAGCCAACAAGAAAGCCAAAGCACCGTCGGCCACCATTGCGCAAAACCGCAAGGCACGCCACGAATATCATCTGGAAGAGCACTTTGAAGCCGGCCTGGTATTGGAAGGCTGGGAAGTGAAATCCCTGCGTGCCGGCAAAGGTAACCTGACAGAAGCCTACGTCTTGCTAAAAAACGGCGAGGCCTTCCTGTTCGGTGCCCGCTTCGAGCCACTCAACACCGCCAGCACCCACGTGAACCCGGACCCGACACGCACGCGCAAACTGCTGCTGCACCGTCGTGAGCTGGGGCGAGTATTTGGTGGCGTACAGAAAGACGGCTTCACCTGTGTGCCGGTAAGCCTGTACTGGAAGAAAGGGTTCGCCAAGTGCGACATCGCACTGGCCAAAGGCAAGCAGAAATTCGACAAGCGCGCCACTGAGAAAGAGCGCGACTGGAATCGCCAGAAGCAGCGCATACTGCGGCAGAGATGACGCCGTAAAGAGGCGTCACGCCCTGCCGCCGGGCACTGTCTCAGGCTGTCTTGATTACGCCGTGTGGCGAGTATTTACATCCTGTGCACGGCTATCGCCACGCAGCTGCCAATACAATTGCAGCCAGGCACGAAGCACCGCAGGCAGGAAGTAAACGGCGAACAGAATCACCGGAATACGTGCTTCCGGGGTCGCCATATTCACCAGGTAAATACCTGCTGCATACGCAGCCAGCGCAAATACCAATTGCAACGCTCTGTAGAGCAGCGGCTGAGCCTTCAAAGGCGACAGTGCCTTCTCGGAAACTTGCCCTGCTGACCGAAAGATCGTGTTCATCATCCTTCTCCTTCAATGAACGACAATGCTTTGATCAGCGGCCTTCTTGATACGTCAATCTCAAGGCTCGCTGTAAAGCCATTGTGTGGTACACAATATTTGAGCCCGATGCCCTTGGGTCGCTTATGGCTGCCAGCACATCGCTTGCTCAACCTCACCACTGGCCGATGTAACTTTGCCGTGATGACACCGCTATAGTGCGCCCGAAAGATGACAGCACAAGGTTATCAGGTTAGATTGTCGGACAATAAATGGGTATTCAGGTAACACTTTTCACATTCTGATTACAAAATGAACAGCCTTCATGCCGCCCGCCACCAATATATGGTCAGTTCCGCCGTCGCCCGACATATCCCCCTGGCCGCACATTGAAATCGACTTCCCCACCCCCATCCCTTAGAATGAACCCATCACAGGGGCCGACCTGGATTCGACGCCGGTACTGAATTCTGTGGTGCATGCCGAGAAGGTCACGAGTCTCGTAAATCATTTGTGGCACATTAAAGCAATCGCAAACGACGATTCTTACGCACTAGCAGCTTAAACCCTGCTTATCGCCAATCGACCCTGCCTGTGGGGAAGAGCGGCGAGCATCGCAACACAGGCTCGCAGCAAAGTCCGCCCCGGATGGCGCTGTTAAAACTCTTAGGGGCCCGGCCTTCACGTCCTGCCAATTGGGCTGTGAAGGCTTAAATTAATAAATATGGCTAAGCATGTAGATCTGCAGATGGATTGCTGACGGACGCGGGTTCGATTCCCGCCGGCTCCACCAAACAGCAAGTAGCAAACAAAAAGGGCCACCCCGATGGGGCGGCCCTTTTTTTGTGGCCTGACACCTGACGCCAATGATGATCGTAGGGCAGAAATCGATGCCAAGCCAATCTCCGCCACTGATCCTGCGCCTCGCATATTTTGTACGACACCACCAATTGCATTAAATTGGCCATACACACTGATAAATGAGCAAAGCATGGACAGACAACACATCCTCAACATACTGGCCAACAGCAAGCCCGAGCTAGCGGCACGCTTCGGCATTACCGAACTCGCGCTATTCGGCTCCACCGCACGCGGCACTGCCACAACAAGCAGTGACGTTGACGTCCTTGTCGCTTTTGATGGCCCCGCTACGTCCAGTCGCTATTTCGGTGTGCAGTTTTATCTGGAAGACAAACTCGGCCGCCCTGTGGACCTGGTCACCAGCAAAGCCCTCCGCGCTGAACTTCGCCCTTACATTGAGCAGGAGCGGGTCAATGTCTGAACCAACCAAAAGGGAATGGCGGTTTTACTTGAACGACATGACAGACTTTGCTTCGAAAGTGCTGTCCTATACAGAGGGCATGGAGCAAGACGAGTTCGTGGAAAGCGCACTGACCTACGATGCCACCCTCCGCAACCTGGAGCTTATCGGCGAAGCAGCAACACATATTCCTGATGAGATACGCGCCTCACATCCAGAGATCCCTTGGCGAATGATCATCGCAACCCGTAACCGCCTGATACATGGCTACCTTGGCATCGATAACGATACGCTGTGGAGCATTATTCGTGACGACATTCCCGAACTGCTGAGCAAGCTAAGGGCTTTCACAGCCGAAGATTAATGCAAGAATCTCAGAGCCAAACAGGTTCCTGGTTCATGAATCATCACCTAGAAGGCCTCGCCACGGGTCGTCAGAGACTCGCCTTTCGCCCTCACCCCGACTCTGCACGGCAATCTCTTCTTCCTCCCCGCACCCAAGCACCGCCCGAACCGCAGCCAGCTTTTCCTTGGGAATCAGCATTAACTGGCTGTTCAGCCCCTTGGCAAGAAGCTCCAGCGTATCCAGCCTGGGATTCCCCTTCGACTCGAGACGCTGGTACTGCTGCCGGGAAATCCCCACCCGCAACATCATGTCACTCTGTTTGAGCCCCAGCGCGAGACGGCGATTCTTCAACTGTTCCAGGAGAGAACTGATCATTGTAAACACACAAGTTGCTTTTTATTTATAAGAAACACATTAGTTTCCTTCAGCCAAGAAGGCAACTTATATGTTTCATTTTCAGAATAACCCGCACCACCACCCCGGAAGCAACAGATAAGTTGCTTCAATCCATAAAGGGCCGCCCCGATAGCGGTGTCGCGCACGCGACGAGACCTGCCAGCCGGGCCATATGGGCTTACATCAATAGACCTGGCTAAGCATGTAGATCTGCAGATGGGTTGCTGACGGACGCGGGTTCGATTCCCGCCGGCCCACCAAACAGCAAGTAGCAAATAAAAAGGGCCACCCCGATGGGGTGGCCTTTTTTTGTGCCGCGCGGCGTCGGCCTGATACCAATGATCCTGGGCCGAAAATGCCTCCAAGAACCCCTCCGCCATTAATGAATCCAGACGCCAACCTTTGAACGCCACCAGCAATTCCATTAGATTGACCGTACCCCCTCGCCCCATGGACAAAGAACCCGCCAATGTCTGATTCAGAAATCCTTCAGGCTGCTTTCAAACAAGCTCGCCAACTTCAGGCCTTATACGGGGACGCCATCCCTTGGGCAGCGATAGAAAAGGGCTTTTATTACAAAGGGAAGAAGGTCCACTTTGCCAGCAAAGCAATTGGCATTTTCAAGCCAGCCGCCATGTCAAAGGGGCTTATAAGCATTAAAACGGTCATACCCAAAACTGGGCGCTTCAATATCTACAATGACCATCAATCCAGTGACGACTTTTATCACTACTCGCTACAAGAAGGTGGTGCACACCAAAACAACAATCGTTATCTTTGGGAAGCGCAATCCCTTAATCAGCCGTTCATATATTTTCACGGCGTATCCCCTAGCTACTACAGTGCTCTTTTCCCTTGCTTTGTTTCTGAAATTTTCGATCAAGGAGAAAAAGACTCTTTCTGCAATGTTTCTGTGGGCTCCGAACTTGATAATTTATTGCCTCCACTAGTTGAAGGCCATTATCTCATTCCTAATAGTTTCGAGCGCCGATACGCCATAAGAGAATCAAAAACTAGACTCCATCAATCCTCATTCAGGCAAGCCGTGCTGTCTGCTTATCAGAATAAATGCGCGATGACGGGCCTCCCAACCCCCCGCCTTTTAGACGCTGCCCACATCATCCCTGACACAGAAGCAAACGGAGTCGCCGCTGTTCAGAACGGCATTGCTTTAAGCAAGCTCCACCACACTGCATATGACAGGCACCTAATCGGAATAGATAGTGACTTCAAGATCCATGTGAGTGACGAAGTAATGGCTGAGACTGACGGCCCCCTTCTTGAAGAAAGCATCAAAGGCCTTAACGGAAGAAAGCTTATCGTCCCCTCACGGAAAGCACTTCATCCAAACAAAGAACACCTCGCAGCACGCTTTGAAGAATTCTTAAAGGCCAATTAATACAATTATAATAGATGATCAAAAGGTGCTTTTTTGGTTGCGACAATAGATTCAATCTCATGCAAGTCCAAATCATCTCCTCCCTCATCATGATCCTCAAAATAAGCCGTAGGCCAGCCTAAACCCTCTGGTCGAAAATGCAGCACATCGGGCCAAACCTGAAGATCAGCAAACTGCTCACGGAGCAGGCTTTCCAGACCCTCCGGTTTATCAACGTTAACCAGCTTCACCACGACGGATTCATACTGCTTGTAGTTGCTGGCGTCCCGATACAAATAACTTACTTCGACATTCATAGCGGTTCCTCCTGCCGTCTTTTTAACGACCCTTTATCGCCCAAACAATCCGCCGAAATACCTGGATGCACATCTTCCTTTGACCCAGCTAACCGGCCCCTTCTAAGCTAAAACCTAAGCCTTCACAAACGGATAACAACAATGAAGCTCACCACCCTAACCCCTCCCCTGGAATCCCTCCACGCTTCCTCCGACGAGATTCTTCTGGTCTCCCTGATCAGCAGCGACGGGATGCCGGTGGTGCACTTTGGTGAAGGGCTGGATTTTGATGAGCAGAGCGCGCTGTTCTTTGAGATGAAGAAGGCCTGCGACCGGGTACTGGAGGGGCTGAAACTGGGGGATAGCGAGGAGGTGTTTATCCGCTGCCGGGAGGGCTGCATCAGTATCTGGCCGGTGAAAGATATGGTGTTTGCCTGCCTGGCGAAGCCAACCATCAACTCCCAGCGCATGCAGATGCTGGTCTGGAAGACCGTTTCCCAGCTAAGCGGACTGGTTTAAGCCTCCTCCTGCGCATCTTCACGACCAGTTCTCATTCTTACGCCACACCAGTGAGCGCGGGCCTTCCACGCACCTGAATCATTTTCATAGCAACAAAAAACCTACACCCTGCCCATGGAGAGATACACGGCGTTTCCCTAGTTTTCAAACCAAACATTCTGGGGGTATCTCAATGCCGCGTTCGACATTCAAAGCCGCTGTGCTGGCCACTATTCTGGGGGGCAGCGTTCTGTCCCCTGCCTGGGCCGACGACAACACCGAAAGCCCCGTAGCCGGGGACATCATCCAAAACCAGTATATTGTCACCCTGGTTCCGAACATCACCGAACAGCTGGGCCTTAACAGCCTGACCACGGCCATTCAAACCTTGCTGGCCGGCATTGGTGGCGGCGAGGTGCTCTATACCTATGACAACGCCTTGTTGGGCATGACCGTCAGGCTGACCAGCCTTCAAGCGTCTTTGCTTGGTATTCTGCCCGGCGTAATCTCTGTTGAGCCGGACCGCATCGTCACCACGGTGGCAGTGCAGAATAACGCCACCTGGGGGCTGGACCGCGTCGATCAACCGGCCCTGCCACTGGATAACAGCTTCCAATACCCCGACAACGGCGGCCGCGACGTAAACATCTACGTGGTGGATACCGGGGTGCGCACCACCCACCAGGAGTTTACCGGTCGTATAGTGCCCGGACGTAACTTTGTCGCCGACGGCGCGCTGGGTTTTCTGTTCGGCGGCAGCGTTGACCCTGAAAATTACGAAGACTGTAACGGCCATGGCTCCCACGTAGCGGGCACCGCAGCGGGCAGCACCTATGGTGTGGCCAAACAGGCCAACGTAATCCCAGTACGGGTCCTTAACTGTAACGGCAGCGGTAGCACCTCTGCCGTTATCGCCGGTATCGACTGGGTCGCTGGCAATCACCAGAAACCCGCCGTCGCCAATATGTCGCTCGGGGGCTTCACTTCCACCGCTCTGGATACCGCCGTATCCAACGCTGTGGCAGCGGGCGTGACCATGGTGGTGGCTGCAGGTAATGACAACACCAACGCCTGTAACGGCTCCCCTAATCGGGTGCCTGAAGCGCTGACCGTCGGTGCGACTACTCGCCAGGACCAGCGCTCCTCTTTTTCCAACTACGGCGCCTGTGTGGACCTGTTTGCACCGGGCAGCGACATCACCTCGGCCTGGTATCAATCCGATACACAGACGTCCAGCATTGATGGCACCTCCATGGCCGCGCCACATGCTGCCGGCGCCGCCGCCCTGTATTTGGCCGCCAACCCCAGCGCTACGCCTGACGCGGTCAATCTGGCTCTGGTAAACGACGCCACAACAGGCGCCATCAGCAACCCGGGCAGCCAGTCGCCTAACCTGTTACTGCAGATCACGCAGCAAGACGGCTCCGGGATCGACCGCCTGCCGACCGCAGCCTTCACCGCTGATTGCCAAGGCACAGTCTGTGAGCTGGATGCCAGCGGCTCCAGTGATGATGTGGCCGTAGCGGCCTGGGACTGGACTCTGGGCGACGGCAATGCGGCCAGTGGCGAGCAGATCAGCCATGACTACGGGGTGGATGGCGAGTTCACCGTGACCCTGACCGTTACCGACACCGCCAACCAGACCGCCAGCACCGACCAGACACTGAGCGTGGGAACAGACACCTCCCCGTGCCCGGACTGCACCCGCTATGAAGGCCAGCTGAACAACGGTGGCTCTGCGATCCTGCCGTCCAACGGTTTCAACTTTTCCGGCGGGCAGATTGACGCCTGGCTGTATAGCCCGGCGGGCGCCAGCTTCACCGTGACCCTGCAAGCACAAAGCTGCTTCCTGTTCTTCTGCGGCTGGAACAACGTAACCACCGCCAGCCCACAAGGTGGTGTAGCCGAGATCCATACCAATGTGAACAGCGGGTATTACCGCTGGCAGGTACAGGCCCAGAGTGGCTCCGGTGCCTATACGCTACTCACCAACCCGTAAGTTTTTCTGCCTACGGTTTCGCCGGCGTCAACCTCCTGGTGCGCCGGTTTTTTTGTGTCTGATAAATAGACGCATCATGCTTCACGCCGCAAGCAACACGCCGAAAACCATTGCGTGAACTGCGCCGCTTGAAACAAAAAAGCCACCGCGAACGGTGGCTTTTTTGTTTCTACTGGTGAGCGCCAGTGGGTCAGGCGACAGCAGATTCCTTCTGCTCGCCTGCGTTGCTTTCACTTTCATACAGGGCATCCAGTCGGTCGCCCTGGGTCATCAGGTATTCAAAGGCCGCCAGGGAAGCCTTGGAACCTTCACCCATGCTGATGACAATCTGCTTGTACGGCACGGTGGTCACGTCACCGGCGGCGTAAATGCCTTCCTCTGAGGTCTGGCACTTCTCGTTGATTTCGATTTCACCAAACCGGCTACGCTCGACCACACCCTCCAGAAAATCGCTGTTGGGCACCAGACCGATCTGAACGAACACACCGTGCAACGGCAGGGTATGCACTTGCTCTGTCTCGCGGTCCACGTACTCGATGGCATCCACCTTGCCATTGCTGGCAGTGATCTGTTTGGTCGCCACGTTTCTGTGGATGGTGACATTGGCTTTACTTTCCGCCTTGTCCACCAGCACCTTGTCGGCTTTCAACTCCGGCATGAACTCGAACACGTTCACGGATTTAACGATACCGGCCAGGTCCAGTGCAGCTTCAATGCCGGAGTTGCCGCCACCGATCACCGCCACATCCTTGCCCTTGAAGAAGGGGCCATCGCAGTGCGGGCAGTAGGCCACACCATTACCGATGTTTTCTTTCTCACCGGGCACACCCAGCTCGCGCCATTTGGCACCGGTGGCCACGATCACGGTCTTGGTATCAATTTCTTCACCGGAAGACAGCACCACTGTCTTGATATCCCCCTTTTCCACACGGGCGACTTTCAGGTGCTCTTTCACCGTCACCTCGTAATCGTTCATGTGCGCCTGCAGCGCACCGGACAATTCCGGGCCGGTGGTTTTCTTCACGGAGATCAGGTTTTCGATATCCATGGTGTCTTTCACCTGGCCACCGATACGGTCGGCGATCAGGGTCACTTTCAGCCCCTTGCGGGCACTGTAGATAGCTGACGCCACACCGGCAGGCCCACCACCGATCACGGTCACGTCCTGCAATGGCATTTTTTCGCCAGCACCCGCCTGGGCAATGCTCGGGTCATGTTCGAGCAGCTTGTCGATCAACTCGGCGGCGGTCACCTTGCCGTTGGCGAACAACTCACCATTCAGGTAGACACTGGGCACCCCCTGAATGTCGCGCTCGTTGACCACGTCCTGAAACAGGCCGCCATCAATCATTTCCGCGCGAATGTTCGGGTTCAACAAGGCGAACTGGTTCAAGGCCTGGACCACGTCCGGGCAGTTGTGACAGCTCAGGCTGATAAACACTTCGAAATGCATGTCGCCTTTGGCATTGGCGACCATGCGCTGGAGGCTGTCGTCCAGCTTGATGTCTGTCCCGGATGCATGCAGAAACGCCAGCACCAGGGAGTTGAATTCGTGGCCTGCGGGAATACCGGAGAAACGGATACCCGTGTCTTCTCCATCGGCTTCCAGCAGAAAACTGATCGGGCTACGCAAGGTGTCGCCCGTATCGCGTTCTTCGAACGCCAGGTTGTCACTGACACCAGCGATGTCGGAGAGAAAGCTGACCAGTTCATCGCGCTTGTCGTGGGTGCCTGCTTGCAGCACGAAAGTGACTTTCTTCTGCATGTTGGCGGCGTAGCCCTTGAGAGCCTGCAAAATTTCATTCGTGAGCATGAGTCTTCCCTTAACGTAAAAGCGTATTCAGTGACGTCAAAAATTCGGGGGGACAACAGCCCGGCGATCCCGCCGGACTGTTGTAACCTGAGGCAGATTTAGATCTTGCCGACCAGGTCCAGAGACGGGGCCAGAGTGGCTTCGCCTTCTTTCCATTTTGCCGGGCACACTTCGCCTGGATTGTTGCGAACGTACTGGGCGGCTTTCACCTTGCGCAGCAGATCGTCTGCATCACGGCCGATACCTTCGGCAGTGATTTCCATGGCCTGGATCACGCCATCCGGATCGATCAGGAAGGTAGCGCGGTCTGCCAGGCCCTGGCCTTCACGCATCACCTGGAAGTTGTTGGTGATGGTGCCGGTCTGGTCGCCAACCATGTAGTAGTTGATCTTGCCGATGGTGTCGGAGGTGTCGTGCCATGCCTTGTGGGTGAAGTGGGTATCGGTGGATACGGAGAACACTTCCACGCCCATGTTCTGCAGCTCTTCGTACTTGTCAGCCACGTCGCCCAGTTCGGTGGGGCAAACAAAAGTGAAGTCGGCGGGATAGAAGAAGAAGATCGCCCACTTGCCTTTTACGTCGGCGTCAGAGATCTCTACAAATTCGCCCTGCTTGAATGCGGTGGCGTTGAACGGTTGGATCTCGCTATTAATCAGTGCCATGTTTCCAAGACTCCCTAAGTTATCGGTAAAACGATTGGGTTAACGTTTTCGTCGAAGGCAAGAATGGGGCTTTTTTGGCGATTGGTAAATTTGGATACTTTCATTGCAGTGATAGGCAATACCTAACGCGCCCCGCCGACCAGCCAGTAGCGCCTGGAATCAGGAACCCCACCGCTGCCGCCCTGTCCCATGTGAAGACACACAGAGCAGGAGGCCTTTATGGAACGCACAGGATGGCGCCAGCTGGCACTGACCGCGGGCTGGGTGATGATCGTGGCGGGCACTGCCGCCCCGGCGTATGGCAGTGATTACGACTACATTCGCGGGGATGACGTCTACGAGGAGGATTACCAGTACGGGGTGGATTACGACGGCCTTACCAGCGTGCCCCAGCCCGGCCTGAAAAAAGGCGGGACTGGTGGCAGCGCGAAAAACGCGGAGGGCCGCCTGCAGGAGCGGGCGCTGGAGCTACAGGAAAACACCACGCAACCGTCCATGACCCGCGAACTGGACCGCTGGAAGCCGAGCAGCGACCTGACCACACCGGGCAAGAGTTCTCCCTGATCATGGCAGCGGCAGCCGCCCCGGCGTCACCGGCTGCGCGCCACAACCTCTGCGCCATCCGGGGAGCCAACACCACGGTGTTGCTGCTCAAATAGCGCGCTCAGTGGTTGTGGCCGGCCAATGGCATAGCCCTGGACAAAGTCCACCCCCGCCTCTTCCAGCACCCCGATCAGCGCGTGCTCTTCCACGTATTCAGCCACGGTTTTTACGCCCAGCCGGTGCGCCACCTCATTGATGGATTCCACAATGGTGCGGTCCACACTGGAGTGCAGCAGGTTGCGCACAAAGCTGCCGTCGATCTTGATGAAATCCACCGGGAAGTGTTTGAGGTAACTGAACGAGCTGAACCCACTGCCGAAATCGTCCAACGCTACCTTGCAACCCTGCTCACGAATACGTCCAAGTAAATCACTGGCCGAGGACAGCTGATTCACCACCGTGGTTTCGGTGATTTCAAACGTGAGCCGCTCCGGTGACAACGAGGTCTTGCTTAGCAGGGACTCCAGAAACGGCATAAAGGTCGGATCATCCAGCGAGGTCGCCGACAGGTTAATGGCGATATTCAGCTGCGGCAGCGCGGCCAGTTCGTCGCTGAGCGTCACCAATAGCTGGGTGAGTACCCAGCGGTCGATGTGCGGCATCATCTGGTAGCGTTCTGCCGCGGGAATGAACGAGCCCGGGTTGAGGATATCGCCATTGCGGTCGCGCAGGCGCAGCAATACCTCGTAATGCGACGGCTCCGTGCTGGCATCAATGGGGCGAATCTCCTGGGCGTAGAGCAGGAAACGGTTTGATTCCAGGGATTCACGCAGCCCCGCCGCCATCTGCAATTCCAGATGACGACGGGACGCTTCGCTGTCGTCGGGGGTGTACACCGACACCCGATTGCGACCCCGATGCTTCGCTGCATAGCAGGCCACATCGGCCCGGCTCATGGCCTCTTCCACGGTGATCACGTTGGCGTCCAGCTGCACCAGCCCGGCGCTGGCGCCGATATCGTAAAGCGACTCCTTCCAGGCAAAGCGAATATCCCCCAGCGCACCGATTAACCGTTCGGCAATCTGGATCGCCCGCTGTGCCGGGCAATGGCGCAACAACAACCCGAATTCGTCACCGCCCAGCCGGGCCACCACATCCCCCTCGCGCACCTGCCGGCCGATCACCCGGGCGCATTCGCGCAGCAGGGCATCGCCCGCCACATGGCCGGCGGTATCGTTCACCACCTTGAAGCGATCCAGGTCGATAAAGCACAGCATGCTGTGCTCCGCCCCCGGCTCATCGAGGGATTCCTGCAAGGTATTCTCAAATTCCCGGCGATTGGTGAGGCCGGTCAGGGCATCGTGGGTGGCGTGGTAGCGCAGTTTCTTCTGCATGGCCCGCCGGGAGGTCACATCCCGAAACACCATCACCGCCCCGGTCACCTGGCCATCCGCCGATTTAAGCGGCGCCGCGGAATCCTGAATTTCGTAGCGGCTGCCGTCGCGGCTTTGCAGCATGCTGCCTTCGCGCAGAAAGCACACATCGCCCCCGCTCAGGGCCACGCTAATCGGGTTGGGAATCGGCATCGTGGCGTTGTCGTCACTGAGCATCAGAATATCGCCCACCGGCAACCCTTCCGCTTCCGCTTCGCGCCAGCCGGTGAGCGACTCGGCCACCGGGTTCATAAAGGTCACCCGGCCGATCTCATCCGTGGCCACCACGCCATCGGCAATGGAGGTGAGAGTAACGCGCAGGCGCTCTTTCTCATGGGCCAGGGACTGCTGCATGCCCTTTTCTGCCGTCACATCCCAGTTGGTGCCCACCACCAGCGTTTCCGCGCCGTCAAAGCGCACCACGGTTTCTGCCCGCACGCGGATATGCCGGATTTCGCCACCAGGCCGCAGAGTCCGAAATTCCGTGTCCAGATCTTCCTCACCCGCGATAACGCGCTGGAAGGCTGCGTTGATATCGGTGTAATCGTCCGGATGCACCTGGTCACGCCAGATCTGCAAGGTGCCATCGCCGGGCGCCCCGGGTTGCACGCCGTAGAGCTCGTACATGCGTTCATCCCAGAACAGCACGTCACTCTGTGGGCTGTACTGCCAGATACCCACCCCGCCCACTTCCAGGGCCATTTGCAGCCGGTGGCGGCTCTCCTGCAGCGCCTGCTCAGACAATTTGGCGGCATGAATATTCTCCACCTGGGCAATCAGGTAGCTGACCTGCCCCTCGACACGCACCGCCGATACCGACAGACGCACCCAGAGGTCGTCGCCACGGCGGGTAATAAAACGTTGCTCCAGTGAATAGCCGGTAATGTCGCCGGACAACAGGTCAGCCAGCATCCCCCGGCTTTTGAGCAGGTCATCCGGGTGGGAAATATCCTGAAAGGAGGTGCTCAGCAATCCCGCTTCGTCATAACCCGCCAGATCACACAGAGCGTGATTCACCGCCTGCCATTCTCCCCGGGGGCTCAGCAACGCCATGCCAATGGAGGAGTGCTTCATCGCCAGCCGAAAGCGGATTTCACTGTCTTTTACCTGGGCCAGCTCCGCCCGATTACGCCGCAACACACACCGTAAAAACAGCGCCGCCAACAGCACTACCGTGACGGTGACAGCCCCAATCAGCACACCCTGCATGGCATTCGTCCATTATTGTGATTGTTATCCTGCGTTTTCCCGCCCCTCTGTTCACTTTTTGGACGCCTCACGCCTCCCTGGCCAGCTTCACCTGACAAAGCCGGAACTTTCACCGACAATTGGGGCCTGTTACAGGGATTCCCGGTTGCCACCGCATCCGGGTTTCCCAGAAGCCCCAGGGAGAAGCAAAGCTGGCCCCGGTCAGCGCCGATCATGACGTTCCGACGACGCCTGTTACAGTGTCTGGCCCTGCTGTTTGTGGCCGCGACCCTGGCCCAGCTCTGGTATCTGGGCCAGGTGTTACGCCTGCAGCACCACAACCCGGACAACAGCGCTTATATGCACCGCGCCCAGGAGCAGGGCAACGTGCAGCAGTACTGGCGCGATTATGATCAGATCAGCGATTACCTGAAGCGGGCCGTATTGATATCCGAAGACGCCCATTTCACCCGGCACACCGGCTTCGACTGGGAAGGCATCCGCTATGCCCTGAAGCGCAATATGGAAGCGGGCAAGCCGGTGGCCGGCGGCTCCACCATTACCCAGCAACTGGCCAAGAACCTGTACCTGTCCGGCGAGCGCACCTATACCCGCAAAGCGCAGGAAGCGATGATCGCCCTGATGCTGGAAATCGGCCTGAGCAAACGTCGCATCCTGGAGCTCTACCTGAATGTGGCCCAGTGGGGGCACCAGATTTATGGCGCCGAAGCCGCCGCCCGGCATTACTTTCAGGTCAGCGCAGCGCAGCTCTCGCCCCTGCAGGCAGCGCAGCTGGCCGCCATGCTGCCCCGCCCCAATCTTTACGATTTCAAAGGCCCCACCGACTACGTACAACAACGGGCTCAATGGATTCAGGCGCAAATGGCGCTGGTACGCATTCCCGACCCGGGAACCGTCACCCTGCCCCCGCCGCCTGCGCCTGACCCTGCGCCCCCCGAAGGAAACACGCAATGAAGCAGTATGCCGTCCCCTTTGCCGCCCTGTGTTTTAGCGGCCTTGCCCTGCTGGGCTGTAGCGACAACAACAGTGACACCAACCCCCAACCCGCCCCTGCCGGCAGCGACAGCACCGATGGCATTGCCGGCGTCTGGCAGAATGACCAGCACGTGCTGGTGCTGGAGACCAATGGCGACCTGTACCTGCCCACGGACAACAGCCTGCAGGGGCTACGCTGGGAACAGCAGGACGACACCCTCACGTTCGACTACCTGGATAACCGCGAACAACGGGTTACCCAGGCCAGCGCCACCGGCCTGCAACAGGATGACACCCTCACCCTGACCCGCGCGCCAGCAGCCCCGCAGAGCAGCGACACGACAGAGACCGCCGACCCCGAAGCGCCCGCGCCAGACGCCGAAACCGAAGCTGAAACAGAGTCCACCAACGAAGAAGCCACTCCGTCACTGTTCAATGGCGACTACCAGCGCGCCAACCAGGCCGTGGGCCATATCAGCGGCACCGTTACGCGCCCGGAAGACAGCGAGCTGCCCGACAATGCGGTACTCACCGTCGCCCTGCTAAACAGCCAGATCGACCCCGATGCCGCAGGGGCACAACCCGTTGCCAAGCGGCTGATCCGTCTGGATAAAGACAGCCCCACTCTGCCCTTCCGGTTGTACTACCTCCCCGACGACCTGAAGGCAGACCACGACTACCAGATCATCTGCCAGATTCTTGCTGATGGCGGGCTCTTCTACCAATCCGACGCGATCACCCTGGAGCGTAACCCGCAGGGCTTTGCCGATGTCACCCTGCCCCTCACCGCAGTGATGACCGACAGCGAAACCCTGCGCGGCGCAATCACCCGCGGCAAACCCGGCCAGGACCGTGACACCTTCACCCTGTGCAACAGCGACCGGCGCCTGTTGATTCGCGGGCCACAAAGCGACGACCTGCTGTCGGCCTACGACAAGGGCATTCGCTACCCGCAACAGCCCCGCGTGGCCACGGTCAGCGGCCTGGTACGCAAGGTGCCCGGCAGCCAGGAAGGGAGCACCGAAGCCGCTCTTATCGTGGAAAGCTTCAACCTGGAGCCTGGCATGGAAAACTGCCAACTGCCCACCGCCGAACTGACCCACACCCGCTGGCAGCTGACCCACCTGGGCCCGGACCGCATTATTCTGGGTAGCGCGGCACAGGTGCCGTTCCTCACCTTCAACGATGACGGCAAGGTCAAAGGCCACGGCAGCTGCAACAGCCTGAACGGCGGCTACCAGCGCGACGACCAGCAGCTGGCGCTGTCTGATCTGGCCAGCACCCGCAAAGCCTGCCCGACCAGCACCATCGAAGGCCGCTACCTTGACGCACTCAAGGCCAGCGACCACTTCCGTATCGACGGCGAGCTGCTTACCCTGTTTGATAAAGATGACGAGGCGGTGGCCAGTTTCCAGGCCATCTACCTGTAGCGCGACACGGGTTGAACAAACCGCAAAAAAGGG
>Ga0098055_1000720_pt1 | contig 19243 bp, 20 predicted proteins | sample 17_taG_FD_75107 | JGI IMG/M metagenome (GOLD analysis project Ga0098055, IMG submission 75107) | Marine viral communities from the Subarctic Pacific Ocean - 17_ETSP_OMZ_AT15314 metaG | ecosystem: Environmental > Aquatic > Marine > Oceanic | place: Pacific Ocean | collected 2015-01-18 | reverse complement strand
TTTTTTTGAAAATTTACCTATTAACCAATTATAAATTAGACTAACTAATCGAGCAGATGCTTCTCCGATTTCCTCTGCGTCTTTTTCTGTAAGATGACAAGAACACATTATTTTATAATTTTATTATAGAAATAAAATCTAAATTATACATATAAAATGTCATCTTTTGTTTGTCCTGTTTGTTGCGAAGAATACATTTTCACTTCGAGACTTTGTCCTTCTTGTCAAAAAATAAAACATTATTGTTCTATTTATACAAGAAAGAGATTGATGGAGGTTCTTGATTCTGTTTTCTCTCGTGAAGAGAATAAACAAAATAACAAGTTAAAGGTTGAGATAAATAGAGAAATCGAAAACTTAAAAAATAAAGTCTTAAAACCTATACAAATAAAAAGAGGTGAAGAACTTAATTAAAGAATTACTTTTTATCCATTTTCATTGCTTTTTTATGAGCCACTGAAAATGAATTACCTTCTTTCATAAACTTAATCATATTTAATATATGTTTAGATTTCATTCCGCCTTTATGAGATTTTGAATGTTCTTTTAATTTTTTCATTTGTGATTCTGTTAATTCTGCTTTTTTTTCAGTCTTTTTTTTACTTTGTGAAGAATTTATATTTTTATAATTATTTGGTTTTTTATACATTATAATTTATAAACATATATTAAATGACAACATATAAAGCGAAATTCAATAAAAAATTTAAACAAGATAAAGATGAATCAAATTCAAAAAGTAAAATAGCAAAACTTTCAGGCATTCCCAAAAGTATTTTGGATGAAGTTTTTGATAGGGGAATTGGTGCTTATAAAACACAACCTCAATCCGTAAGAATGAAAGGAACATTTAAGAAAAATGTTAAAGCCCCTTTATCTCAAAAACTATCAAAAGAGCAATGGGCTTTGAGTAGAGTTTATGCTTTTGTTATGAAGACATTAAACCCCAAAGAACCACAGAATCAAGATGCGGATCTGATAAAGAAAGCAAGGGAAATTTTAAAAAAAAAAAATAAATAATAAGTAAATGTGTTTTTGCTTCGGTCAATGTTTAGGTTGTAAATGTTGTATTTGTCTTAATAAAAAATTAATATCAGAACAAGAGAAAAAGATTGAAGAAAAAATTAAAGAATTGGAAATTTTAGAATTATCAATTAAAAGATTGGAAAAACTTGAAAGATTACAAAAAATAAATACGCCCTATTATGGAACATATTCTTAATTAAGATTTATGAGATATAACTGCGGATATTATTTTTGAAGAACCGCTTGAATTAGAATATTTTATTTTTAAATATCTCGCATTTACATCAAGAACAAAACCGAAATCTCCTGTTGAATAATCTGAAAAGATTGATTTGTCTGTTCTTTGATAATAATTTGAATCATCAGAAGAAACGAAAATTTCTATTTCAGCTCCAAAGTCAGAAACATTTCCAAAAACAGAAACACTTTTAACCGCATTTAAATCTTGGGCGGAAGATAAAACATTCGCAGAATCAGAAACCGATTGAGATGAGAAAAGACTTGAAGCAGTTGCGGAAACTGATGAAGATCCTGAACTTGAAACTTTTAATTCGCTTAAACTATTTAATTCAACAGGTTTGAAATTTCCTGAATTATCTTTTGCTAAAAGCATAACACCTTTCGAAGATGATGCAGAATAAGCGTTGCCGTCAGTTAAAACAATGTCATCAATTAATTCAACAGCAGATTCAATTTGAGAAAGAGTTGATTGGGCGGTCGCATCAGAAACAGGGATCGCATTTGATATTCCTGATTCTATATCATTTATAGTAATTTTAAGGTGGCCATTAGAATCCACATTGACAGGGTCTAAATTTCCGCTTTGGTCTTTACCCATACAGAGAACTTGAACGAGACCGCTTCCTCCTGCTGATACTGCCGAATAACCTTGAACGAATTTATTATCAAGAGAGGTGGTATCTCCTGCTATGGTTGAAAGAGAAGCTTGACTTGTTGAATCTGAAACACTTAAACTTCCACCAAGAGCGGAATTGATACTGCTTAAAGTTGATTGTGCGGTTGAGTCTGATGTCGCAAGAGTTCCACTAAGAGCGGAATTGATACTGCTTAAAGAAGCTTGACTTGTTGAATCTGAAACTGAAAGCGATCCGTGAGACGCTCCTGCTATATCAATTTTTAATTTATTAGAAACGGAATTGATTGCCTCTAATGAAGAGCCATTTTTTCCCAAAATAGAAATACCAGTTGAAGACATATTTTATAATTATAATTTAGAAAATTATTTTTTAAATTTAAATCCAACTAAATAAGAGAAATTATCATTGACAATGATTTTTTCTCTGTTGGTATATCTTGATTTATCTTTTTGTTTAAAAATAAATTCTTTTTCAGTAATTATTCCTTTTTTATTTCTAAAATTAATTTTAAAACCTTTATTTTTTGCGACCTTTTCGGCGTTCTCTAATGTTTTAAAAGTTGATTTTTTAAGATAGACTTCGATTATATGTTTCATTTATTTATTATATTTATTTTATTTTTATAATATATACTAAAATATATATGGAGGATTTTCTTGAAAAATATCAAAAAAGCAATGGAACAAAATCCAAAAAAACAATTGAAACAATGAAACAAAATATTTTAAGAATTGAAAGATTGATTAAAAAAAAAGTTGAAGATTTTAAACTTTCAGATTTTAAAGATGTAAATAAGATAATTGATTTAATAACTGAAAAATATAATTTAAATTCAGCAATTCAAACAATTCTCGGAATAATAAAATATTTTGATCTAAATGATTATTCAAGCGAACTAATTGAAGAATATCGTGAAGTATTAAATGAATTAGTTGTTGAACGAAATGCAGAACAAAACAATCAAGATTTCAGAAATAATGAAGGAGAGAATTGGATTGATTATCCTGATTTAAAAAAACAAATCGAAGAATTAGTTCCTGAATATTTAGATAAAAAAAAATCATTTTCAGGATTTAGAAATTTTTTAATAATAGCATTATTTTCATTGATTCCTCCTGCGAGAATATCACATTATTCAAATATGGAAAAAAGATATAAAGAAAATCTAAAAGTCAAGCCTCAATCTCTACCAAATAGAAAAAATTATATCATAATAAATGGAGATGGAACTCATACATTTATTTTTAATAAATATAAAACAAGCAAAACAAGTGGGAAAGTAATGCACGAAATAAAAAATAAAGATGTCAATGAATTATTAGATAAATACTTTAAAGATTATAACAATAACAAAAAAAATAAAAACTTTTTAATAAATGTCAATGGAAGTGAAATGAGTCAAGAGAATATCACAAATTCACAAAGAAACACAACAAAAAAACTTTTAGGAAAATCAATCAGTAATAATTTATTTCGACATATATTTTTAACTTATTTTTCAGAATTGAATCCAAGTATAGAAGAGAAAATCAAAGTAGGTGATTTAATAGGGCAAAAATACAAACCAAATCAAATGGAAAAATATGTTAGAAAAGGAAAAGATAAAAAGAATGTTTTAGAACTTTAAACAGCGTCAAGCATATTTTTAAAATAGCCTTTACCTGTAAGATAAAAAAAATTATCTTGATTTGGTGGATTTGAAAAAGGGTGAATCTCTCCAATTAAAAATTCAAAACCCCCAACAATTTTGATCGAACAATCTATTTTTGAATAATGATTGTTTAAATCAACTATTTCTTTTAATAAGACACTTCTGATTCCTGTTTGAATATTTACTTTAACAATTCGAATAAATGCTATGAATTGACCTGTTCCTCCGTAAGAAATTTCATTGACAATTAAATTTTCGTTAGTGATAGGCATTGCGAAAAAAAATTTTTGTTCTGACATTCCATCAGGAATGAAATTCATTTTTTTATAAACTCCGCCTCCAAGATCTCCCTCAATAGTAATATCTCCCATATTTGTTAAATTTGCACCAGCATCAATGACTTTGGCTTTTGTAATAGCAACAGCGGAAATTCCTGCCCCCATTCTATTTGTTCCATTCATAGCAATATAATGATTATTTCTCGAATAAACTCCATTATTTAAAGATATATATTCTATTTCAATAGTTCTTGCTCCGTTTCCTAATGATGAAAGGTCATCGAGCGAACTTGAAGAAAAAACACTTATGGCGAGAGGTGTTGGAGAAAAAGGGTTTTCATTAGAGTTGATATTCCAAAAATTTCTTTTTAAATTATTTTGTAATCTTTCGGCGTGTCCTGTTATATCTCTAACAAAAATATTTTCATATTCATCATTTATAACATCAATTTTAAAATCAGAAATATCTCTAATCAAAGAAGCTGTATGATGTTTTTTTATTGAATTTCTTTGATTTATCAATTGACCTCTCATTTCATTAAAGAGAATAGTTTCACAACTTATTTTTTGAATGGTTTGAGGATCTGAATCATTAACTAATTTGAAACGACATAATTTTCCATAAACGGAAACGTTATCATAAATTGTTTCATTCGCCTGCATTGTGTATTTATAATTTGTCAAAAAAGTTTTATCTGAATGAGAAGAGAATTGAATTTCAAGGGTCATCGCACAATCAGCAATAATCGAAAAATTAATCATATTATAAGCGAGAAGTGATTCAGGTTTCGTGTAAGTTGTCCCAATGGGAAAATCTACATTTGGAAAACTTAAATTTATTGATTTAGTAGTCATTTTTTTATTAAATATATATTTTTAGTATATATTATTTTTATTATTTTTAACTTTATTTTTTATCTTAAAAAAAAATATTAAGAAATTATTTTAAAAATAAAATATTATATTAATTTATAAAATAAATCATAATGTCTGACATAAATCCAAATTCAGAATATTTCTCAATCGTTCCTCAAAATGGTTCGGAATTCACAGAACAGAATAAAATTATTTTTGAAGTAAATCCTAACATTGCTTTTGTTAAAGGAAAAGATTGCTATTTAAATTTTGATGTTTTCAATTCTTCACCTAATAAAGAAATTGTTGCCTTTCCAAATACAGCAGGGGCTTCTTCAATGATAGAAAGAATGGATATATATTCTTTAAATAATGGCGTTTTGTTAGAATCACTTCAAAATTGGAATCAGTGGTCGGCAATGGAAAATCAATATGTTTATGATGTTAAAGACAATCTTGTTGCGAAGGAAGGTGTAAGTTCTGAATGTTATGCCTATAAGGTTTCACAGGATCAAGGAACAGGAATAACAACTCACGCTTCAAATTCAAGAGAAGCCAACAAATTAAGCGATATGCTTCTTTCACAGAATCAAGCAGGTTCGGCGGTATATATGGCGAAAAGATTCATTATTCCTTTAAGAAGTGGAATTTTTAATTGGTGGAATCTTTCAGAAAAATTGACCCCTATTATTCTTTATGGAGGATTAAGAATCGAAATCACACTTGCCGAAAATAATAAGGTCTGTCAGTTAGTAAATGGAGCGATTGAAGGTGCTGTTTATGACCCAGTCGCAACAGGTCTCGCAATAGCAGTTGATGCAGCAGTCGCAGGGGCAGGAACTCCAGTCTTAAAATCAAGTGCGACCGCAACCAATTCTCTTGATACTTGCGGATTTGTTGTCGGCAATAAAGTCTCATTATCAGGCGGAGTAATAACAGGAACAAACGCCCCTTATAGTGGAAAAATCACTGCCCTTTCAATTGATGGATCAAATAAACTTGAAATAACAATTGACTTAGACGGAGCATCAACAATCACAGCAACCAGCGGAGCAGTCGTTATGAAACTTACTCCTTTGGCGTTATCTTATAAAGTTAAGAAATGCGAATTAAAATTGCTTCAAGTTCTTCCAACATCAGCAATGATGAAAGCCATTGCGAAAGAAAGTCAAGTCAATTATTTATCATACGATTTATTTCTTGATACTCTTCCAACTTCTTCATTATCACATCAAACAGAAATCACCAGTGTCGCAAATAGAGCGAAAGCAATTTTTTCACTTATGACAAATACATCGACCGAAAACGGAAACGCTGAAAAGGGATATTATACAGGTTTAATGCCTAATGACACAGGAGACGCAAGATCTATGAAATTAAACTCAATTCAATATTTCATTAATAACAAATTATTTCCATTAAAAGATTATAACCCAATAAGAACAGCCGACAAGGTTCAAGCACATAATGAAGTAATAAAGGCTTGGGCTTCAATAAATAAACCTTGTAAAAATCTTGGAGATAGTAAGGGGGCAAATATGGCGGATTATACAAACACCTTTTTAATAGCAAGAGAACTCGCTAGAGAAAATATGGTTTATCCATTAAAGAATTCAGAGGCAGAATTAAGAACTAAATTCGCAGGAACAAGAACTTTTAATTCTCGAATTTATAGTTATGTATTCAGCGAAAAAGTTGTCAATATTTCCAATGATGGTTTATCTGTAATTTTATAATTATTTTTAGTTTAATTATTTTTTTATTTTTTGTTTTCATTATTTTTTTCTAAAAATAAAATATTATTATAATTTATAAAATAAATTAAATATGCCTGTTTCTAAACAATATTTTTCCATATCACCAATCAACAATATCCCTATAAGTTGCGACACAGCAACCGAAACTTATTCAAATGGATTTCGACATCAAGGAAATCCAACAATTAAATTTTCAATTCCATCATCAGAAAGATTGCTTGAAGTTTCTTCTCTTCATTTATCAGGTCAATTTTTAACTTTATTTAACAATGTAGCTTCAACAAGCAAAACCAATATCAATGATAATAACGGAGGAAATTTGATCCAACCTTCAAACGCTTTAATTTCTGCTTATGGAGGAGTTCAGAATTGTCTTGATAAAGTTGTCATTCAAAGTAAAAAATCAAACACCGAACTTTCTAATCAAACCAACTATGCATTATATACTTCATTAAAACAATCACACACCAACAATAAAGATGATTATCTTCAAGTTCCTTTAATGAAAACATTAGCAGGAGGAGAGAACGGAAAATTTACTTCAAGAAGAATGAATCTCACTCCTGCTTCTAACGCTTTAAATTTAGCAAATAGCGGAGGCGGAAACAATAAGAATGTAGGTCAGCACTTCTCTCTTTCTCTTGATGTTCCAATGTTAAAATCACAGGATCTTCATCTCGGACAGAATTTCTGTAATGGTTTAATGATTACTATTCATTTAAACACTTCATCCGCCGTATTCGGTCAGAGATACAGAGACCAAAACACAGGAACAGGAAATCAACCAAACGCAAACATTTCATTTATTTCTTATGTATTAAAGAATTTAAAATTAGAAGGCAGATATATTGTTCCACTTCCCCAAGAACTTAAAGCCTATAATGCTAATATGTTAATAAATGATAGATTAAATTTAATTAATGATATTCAGTCAAGCAACGATTCAAACAACTATTCTCCTAATTTAAATATGGTTGAAAGTTTTGTTAATGTAGCATTAGACGAAGACCAGCAAAACAATCTCACATTCGAACAAAATAATTGGAGATTGCCTGTCGGTTTAAAACAAGCAACTCAATCAAAAGACAATTTAAGATTCCCTTATGATTTCCCTGTTCCAGTTGTTCCAAATTTCGAAAGTGCTATTGACAACGGATCAGCAGGGGTTTCATTAAATATCCCAGCAATGTCAAACCCATATCACGCACACGGAGACGCAGAACTTCGAATGATGTTTAATAAAGCTTTATTAGGAAAAGAATCTCATCATTCTTCCGCTAATGTAGATTTAACAAATAATAATCTTATTCAGGATTATCAAGAGAGAGGAGCGGTTGCTTTATCATCAGGAGTGGGAGATCAAGGTTTTCCTGATTGTTTAGGATTAGGGGCAGATTATACTTATGGACTTGCAAATTCTCAATCATATTCTAATTCTGATTATAACTTAAACACTGAAAGCGGTGTCAATACTGCGAACGCTAATCTTCCAGCAAGTCGAAGCAGTAAGAATGAAGTTCTCCAAACATACACAAAATTCAAGAGTCAATTAAATTTAAATTCATTAGTTAAATCAATGTAATTATTTTTTACTTTAATATTTAATTATTTAATATCTTATATGATATATATTGTTAATTTATCATATAATAGATATATTTTCTTCTTAAATACCCTTATTTTAGTATATATTATATTAAATTTACTTATATTACTATTTAAAGGGTGATATATAAATTTATATATAATCCCTTATATAGTTATATTATATAAAATACTTGTTATATATAGTATATATTATCTATTTAAGGCATTTTCTCTTATATATGATATAATTTATATCTTATATAATAGTTTTAATATTAAAAAAAAATAATTATTAAACTTAAATAATATCTTTATTTCTTTTTATCTTTTTTATCTTCTTCTTCATTATTACCAATCAAAGGGTTTGAATTTATTGGTTCAGGAATAGGAACATCAATCCTTAATATCACAGATGAATTCGGATCGAATTGAGGTGATGTCATATCAGGATTCAAAAATCTTATTTTAATTGAATTAATTATTTTTTCATTTGTTATGGTGTTAATTATATCTTGATTTGAATATATGAAATCTTGATTAGATAAAGAAGATTTTGCAACAACTCCCAATAATGAGATAGGGTCTCCATTTTTAACAATGTCATTGTATCCGTCTAATATATCAGATGTTATGAGATAATATCCGACTTCTGAAAGTGTTGGAAGATTTGAAGCTTTGATTGGTCTTCCCTCGACTTCCATAGGAAACATAACTGCTCCACCAAAAATGCTGTTTAGGAATTTTCCGCTATTCCCTGCCCCTGCTCCATTGACAGGAAGATCAACATCAAAAAGATTATTTGAGAAAAGTGTTCCTGAATTTAATTGAGGATATGGAGGAATTGAAGTCAAATGAGATATATTTGTTCGAGTTGATATTTCTTGAATTATTGTCGGATCAAGTTGAGCGTTTGTTGTAGTTCCCATCAAAGTTGTCGCTTCTCCGTTATAATAATTTACATTTTCAAAAGAACTTTCTGAATTTAATTGTTCGTATGAAAAACCTAATTTATACCATAGAGTTTTTTTCCAAGCTTCAATTGCTTCTTTTTCTTCATTAAAGAATTCTTTAAATTTATATTTTTCAAGAACTACATCGAATTTATGAATTCCTTTTTTTGTTCCATATTTGAGGGCTGTTTCATATCCCCAATTATGAACTATAACACCACCAATTCGAGAAATTGGTGTATGCATATTTGAAATAACAAGAAGTTCTTGAAACGCTTCTGACATTCCTGCTGTTAAAAATTGTTTTGATTGGTCTGTTTGTCTTCTATAATAAACACCATTTTTTTCTTTTAAAACCATTTCATTATAATTTCGGTCGTGAGATTGAAATTGATAAGGAGTATGTAATCCATTAATTTCAAAACTCGAAGATTCTTCATTGAAGTCAATAGACATATAGGGCGTTCCTACATAAAAAAATCTTTTCATTGGGTTATAAGCCTCTACATCAGAAGGATCAGCAACATTGATATAAGTTTGACAAAAAGCAGTTGAGTTTCCGACTCCTGCCCCTGATACTGAATCGGAAAACAAGAGTCCTGTTCCATCATTTAAATTGATTCTTGCTTCTCTTAAAGTGTTGGCGGTTTTAACATCGGTAAAAAGATAGTCTTGATTCGCTACATTTGCGATTTTAGGTATATTCGCCGTTTTTGATGAATTAGGAATATTTCGTGTAGTAATAAGAGAATTTGTTCCAAGTTGAAGATTACCATCAGAAAAAAAACCTTCTTGAATAGATTCTTGATAATGATTTCTTGGATTTCCTTCCAAATCAACAACTTCGTTTAATTGGTTGGTTATTAAGTCGGCTATTTGAGATATCCCATATATTCCCTTTTTTATTTTTATTGAAGCACTTCCAACCGCTATGTCTGCGAGAGATACTGATCCGTTATCAACATATTTTAACATAATAAGAGGTTGTTCTGTTCCTCCGAATGCGAGAAGATTTGAAATATTTTGATTTATTGCCGTATCTGTTGGAAGATATGATTGATTAAATAATCTTTTTCTTGTATTTACTGCGTCCGCTGTTCCTTTTGAAATAGTTGGTATGACATAAGGGTTTTGATTAAAATTTGTTGATTCATTAGGAAGCAAGTCCGCTCCATCACTTTTATAATATACAAATTTTATTGTTTCATTAAAATCTTCATCGATTTCGATTGATTGTCCTGTAATTCCCTTTTGATTTATAAATGAAGACTGAATTGAGATTTGCGTTCCTTTTGTCAAGGAAATTGATTTTTTCAATTCAGTTGTGAATTGTGAATTATCTAAATTGTTTTTATCTTTTGAGTTGGCTTTATTACAATCTATATAATAAGTATTCATTTATTTATTATATATTATTATATTTTAAAGAGAAAAAAAACAAAAATTTATAAAAAAAAAAACATTCTTAATAACTTACAACAACATTCGAACCTTGTGGGGTTGAAACCACATTGACAAATCTTGAAAGTGATGCATAATATGAAACGTCCATCGCTCTCTTATAGTCAAAGCAAATACTTCCTGAACTGGAACAAGGTCTTCTTCTATATTGGAAAGATACAGGGTGATTGTTGATAATTGTTCCGCCTCCTACAACAGAGCCGTTTCCGTTAGTTAAATCAACACATAAAGGCTTAAAGTTTCCCATCATTCCAACATCTCGACCAACTAATTCAGAATAAATAGAATTATCATCTGAAAAATACATTGGGCGAGGAACATAAAGAGGTCTATTCAAGCAATACGAAACTTGATTTAACTGATCCGCATTATTGAATTTGAAATCAGGATATAACTTGACACCATTAACTTCAACATTATATTCTTCATCATTTACACCATCGATTCTCTGACCTTGAAGCATACTTTCATTTTTATTGGCGTTTGGATATTTTTTCATCTGAATAATATGATGAACTTCACGACCATTTAATCCGAGTCTATGATCTACTTCTTGGAGTTCTCTTGGGTTGGCTACTGCTGGAATATGTTTTTTAATAGTGATATAATTAGGGAATTCAAATCTATAACCGCCTTCTTTCGCTGACGCTTCTTCATCTGCGTTCATAACAGAGGCAGGAGGTAAAATGTAATCAATTAATAATTCCACATTTTCATAAGCAACATCGTTGTTGGAAGCACAGGTGAAACCCTCAGCTCCTCTTGCTAAATTGACAACCCAATCAATAGCACCTGCAAATTCAACTTCAATTCTCAATCTATAATCTTTAAATAAAAATAATGGCATTTTTCGTCCTCCCTGTAATGCTGGGATAATGTATGAAAGAGGAATTCCGAATTTGTCGTTTCCTCCTGCGTTTGTGAGAATAGGTCTGTTTCTTGATACCGCTCCGTTATAGTTATTTGAAACATCTCCTTCCGCAACTCCATTGTCGGCACTTTGTAAAATTGAACCTGTTCCTCCTGATGCTCCGTTTCTTGTTCCGTTGGCTGAATCAGATGCTTCGGTATGGAAACAATTGCCGATAAAGTGTCCCATAAAGTTATTTCTTGTTGATGGAGGAACATTCATTGAAAGTAAAGTCGCCATTCTTGAAAGATCTTGAAAATCACAAACTACAAAATCACCAATGAAAAATTGACATCTTTTAATTGCTCCCAAACCACCATTGAAAACATTTGCTCTTAAATTGTCAGGGGTGGCGGTTTTATTTACTGCCTTAAAAGTAAGCATTGAATTTCCGTCTAAATATCCGATATTAGTTATTTCAAATTTATAAGTATTTGTTGAAGCTGAACTTGATTGAGGAACTATTTTTTCACTTCTAATTTCCATATTTGAAACAACATCATTCGGTTCGAAATCGATTAAATCTGCGAGATTTGACATATTTAATTTTATTTATAATATTATTAAATATTTTATTTTTTAATAAAAAATTTATCTTTATTTTTTTTAATTTCTTTTTTTTCTTTAAATCTTTCAGGAATTATTTTCGAATACGCTTTCAGCATATTTTTATTTTTCATAATGATTGATTCTTTCAAATCAATATTATTATTATTTTTTTTTTTAGGTTTATAAATATTATTCATTATATACTTTGTTAATATATATTTATTAGATATTTTAAATTATTGAAGAATGGTGAATGATATGTTAGATTTTAAAATTTCTTTGACTTCTTCTTCTGTGTTTGCATTTACAATTGAAATATCAAAATTATTGGTTTCGAATTCTTGATTGTTTAATTCTAAATATACAGGATAGGAAGGTTGAAATATTCCTGTAATAAGTTTTTTATCCTCTGAAATCTGTTCGACAGTATTTGAAAAAGGACTTGGGATCGTTGCGAGAATAGATTTCGCAAACCCTCCATTTGATTCTTTTTCTGTGTTTTTATAATTTTTTATTGGTAAATTTTTTAATAAAATAGAATAAGCATCATTAAACCAATCTAAATGAAAATTCTTAATGTAAATAAAATCTTTATTTCCAAATTCGCAAGTATTAGGGAAAATCGAGCCTGAACTATTATCTCCGATATATTTTGAAAGTTCTTCTGAAAATGACATATCATAATTATAAACTATTGAAACAGGGTCGGCATCTGTTCCTTGTGTTTTATCAAATGTTATAAAGTCGCAACTTGCGAAACCCTCATTTTGAGATTGGGCTGAAAGTAAAATATTAAAAGGAATTTGTGAATTTAAGATTTCCGCTTGTTCTGTTGGTGTTCCTGCTACTGCGAGACCCTTGAAAAAATCCATTTTAAAGAAATAAGGTTTTGACCCTGTTCTTGAATCGTATAATATAGGAGCATTATCAATGATATTCCCTTTACTTAAATTTAATATTCTAAAATATAATTTTCTTGATGTTGTGTGAATATCTGCGTCTTTATTAGTGTAGTAAGTTTGTAAAGCGAAAGAAACATTTGAATCATCTGAATTGACTATTTCCCCCATAGGTATCGAAGCAATTGTTTTCATTGCTGTTATATTTGTATTTAATGAAGCGTAAGTTTCAATTGAAGTGTTATTTGCTGATGTTCTTTTTGCTACTCTTACAATGAGGCTGTTTCCGTTTCTTCCTCGATTAACTCCTGCGGAATTTTTTGGCGTAATTTCTACACTAAGGAAACAAGCAGGAGAAGCAAGAAGGAAATTTGCGTTTCCTGTTGTTTGTGTTGCGTTATTTGATACAACTTGCGGATTGCTTAATCCTGACCCTGTTGTTGCTCCTGTTCCTCCTGTTCTGTTTGCGTTATTAGATCCGCAAGATGCTTCAACATAATCGGAAGAATAAAGACCCATACAAATTCCCCCTGTTTGTGTGTTTGGTGTTTGGTTAGTATTACAAATAATAAAAGAAGTTGTGTTTCCATCTTCTTCGCATAATGTAAGAGGGTGAAAGAATTTTTGTTCTGATAATGCATAAGAGTCATAACCATAAGAAAAAGTTGGAGTTGTTTTGTCTCCATTGACAGAACTCTTGAAATATACATTGTCAGCGTCGTTTCCTGCGTCTCTTTCGTTGTTTGTGTCGGAAATGAATTCTTCAATATCTATAACATCAGTTTTTCCGTGTTCTATATAATAACCAATGCCGACATCACTTTCTTCAAGAGCAAAAGCGGTGTCTTCTGAAAATGGTGTGTATGCTTTTAAAATGTTCGCATTTGTTAGATCGCCGAGTTTGGTCGTGATTGTCTCTTGTAATTCATCGAAGGAATATCCTTTTTTTCCTGTGTTTGGGTTTATGGCTGGTATAGTTGCGATTATAGAAATTGGAGCAGTTGGAGAGGTTGGAGTTGCTGGTTTGAATGCTGGTAAAACTTCGAGATTTGTCAAAGTTATTGTTTGATTTTCTTTAAAAAAAACTTGTGATTCTCTTGAAAATGAAGCGTAATTTAAATAAACTTTACTATTTTTTTTTATCTTGATATTCTCTCTAAATCTAACATTATAAGAGAACCCATTATTATTTTTTTTCGGAGATAAACAATTGATATTCATTAATAATTATATATATTAATTATTTATTTTTTTTTTTCTAAAAATTCATAAAAAAGATTATAAAAGATAAAAATTAAACAATACCGACAGAGGCATTCGCTCCTGCTGTCTGATGAAGTGAAGCTAAATCGATTGTTCCTGTTGTGGTTTCAGATTGGGATTGTTGAACTTTAAGATTTTGTTCCGCTTGTTGTTCTTGTGATTGTGCTTGTGCTTCTTGTGCTTGTTGTTCTTTTTCTCTTTTCTTAAATCCGAAGATATCGTGTGCTATACCTCCCAAAAGAACCCCAACACCTGCAATCTCCCCAACAACACCAAGAGAATCGAGAGCGAGTTCTGTTCCTGATTCTGCTCCGAAAGTGTCAAGTATGGTGTCGCCTAATGTCTTTTTAGCAATGTTTTCAACAGGTTCTTCGGCATCAACATCAGGAGCAGGAATATCAGGTTTAGGGTCAGGAATATTTCCTGATTCAGGAGAAGGGTCTGTTTTTGGTGCTGGTTGGTCTGCTGGTTGTGCTTGTGCTTCTTTTGCTTGTAATTGTGGAGCAGATGAAGGGTCGGTTGGATCTGTTTTTATAGCGTCTTGGGCTTGTTGTGCTTTGGCTCTTATTTCTGCGATTCTCGCATCTACATCGAGAGGCGGTTCTTCTAATGGAGCATAATCAGGAACAGGAGGAGATTCTTCTGCTGGTTGTGGAACTTGTGGATTTGCTGAATTAGCATCTGCCGAATCGTCTCCTGTATTTGTTATTTTCTTTACTCCTCGAACAATTCTTTTCCCTAATGAATAACCTCCTTTAACGGCAATCGCATCATTTATTCCTTCACCTGTATCTCTTAAACCAACATCAACTTTGGAAGATCCTTTTATGTCTTCCAATCCTGCTCCGATTCCTCCTGCTCCTAATTCAGCAACTCCGCTGACTGCTCCCAATTTTGAAATTCCTCCTGCGTCTTCAAATGCCGAAGCCCCTCCACTTTCAGGATTACTTTTGATTTTGTCTTGTATTTGAGATAATAATCCGAAACCTCCTCCTTCTTGTCCTGATTTTGATAATGCTCCCATTCTTTCGCTGAGTGAGGCTTTTGGAAGTATATCTTCAAAAGGTAAATCGGAAGGTTTTGGTGGTGCTGGTGGTTCATCACGAATATCTTGAACGCTTTTTGAAAGTTGTTCGCCTTGAATATTTTGTCTTAAAAATTTTTCAGGGTCGGCAGATGTTTCAAATGCTTTTTGCACATCAGGAGTCATTCCTGAAATAGGATCAATTTCCGCAAGGTCATCAGGGTTTAATCTTGGTTTTGCTGGTGTTGCTTCTCCTGCTTGTTGTTCCGCTCTACTTAAAATATTTTTTCCAAGTGGAACTTCTTGGGGAAGTAAATCAAAAGGTAAATCTTCCGCTCGTGCTTCTTGTGCTGGGTCTCTTGTCGCTGGTTGTTTTCCTTTTGGTGCTTCAATTGGTTCAGGTTGCTCCACTTCTCTTCTTGCTTTTAAAGCGTCGAATGCTGAATTAGAACTAATATCTCCTTGTTGAACTTGTCTTGATAACGTGTCATAAGCAGAAGAACCTCCTGAAAAAGCATTTGTTATTTTATCAACTGCTTCCGAAGCTGTTTCTCCTAAATTATTTTTAAGATTTCTAATACTTGATAATAAATCACTTGATTCTCCTGTTGGAAGTCCCAAGTCGTCCGCTGGTGAAGTATCTTCTGCCTTTGGTGTTTCTTTGTCTCCGTCAGGTGTTTCTTGTGGTGAATCCTTTCCTATCTTTTTAGAAACTGCTTGACCTATTTTTGATTTCTTTAATGCTCTTATAGTGTTATAAGTTCCGCTTAATGCTGTTATTCCTTGTGTGGTATAATTCAAAATATCTCCTGCTTCATCAGGAATGGCTTCAAGTGCTTTTTGTTTTATTAAAGAATATTTATCTTCTAAATCATTTAATCCCTGCGAAAAACCCTGTTCTTTTATAGAGTCAAGATTCGATTGTGCTGAATCTACATTGTCAATAAATCCGTTGATTGTGTCAAAATAACTCATTTTATTATTATAATTTATAATTATTTAAAATATTTTTTTCTTAAAATTTAATATATATATAAATTATTCAAAATGTAATATATAATTATATAAACGATTAGAGCCGTTTTCATTTTTTCATTGTTTTTTCGGCATCGATTTCTTCGGCGTTTTTCTCCTCCTTCTCGTCGTCTTCATCTTCGGTGTCAGTATTTAAAATCTCGGCAAAGTTCCTTCGTGCCTTCATATCCTTCATAGACAGGAAAAGAAAATCATAATTTTCTTTTTTTGATTTATTATAAACTTCATAAAACTTTTTAGGATCTCCCTTCGTAAATATAGACATTTCTTCTGACATCGCTTTCAATTCCGCTGGTGATTGATTTCCTGTGATGATATATGCAGACGCTGACAATCTCAAAATAGGGGAGAGATATTTTAGATATTGTGTCGTTATTATAATTGACACTTTACCTTCAATTTCACCATTTCCAATGTGTCTGTATTTTGTGGCTAATTCTGTCATTTTATCAATTTTTGAAGTATTTCTTTTAAATTTTACATTTCCGACAATATCATCAAGAATTATAAGAAATTTATTGTTTGAATCGTCTTCTTCTATTATTTCGAGTATTTGATCGATTAGTTCATCTGAATATTGTTCAAATGTAAATGTTGCCTCTTCTACTAAATATTTATTTATTGGGTCGCTGTAAGCAGTGGGACTTATAAAAATAATATTGTCAAAGTCTTCACCATAAAAACGAGGCGATAAAGCTAAATTATTAACAATTACGCCTTTTCCTGCCTTAACCCTCCCAATAATACATAATAGAAAGGGAATATCAGGCAATATGTTTTTTGATATTCTTCCAAGTTTGCTTTCATCAATTTTTAAAGGATAAATATTTAAGTCTTCTTTATCTTGTTTTTTGATTTGTTTAACCATTTATTTTTTAATTTAATATATATTAACATTTTTTTTAATTATTTTTTTCTTCATTTTTCTCCTCTGAAATATCCATTTTGACATTCTCTTCTTCGTTGCTTTGCTTATTTGGTTTAACATATCCGCTTATCATTTTTAATAATTTTGATTTAAGTTTCATATCATCAAGAACATCTTCTTCTTCTATATTGTCAAGATGACTTTTTAATTCTTCATAATCTTTGGAATTTTTACAATTTAATAAATATCTTGTTCTTATTGTCTGAAAATTATCTAATTTTTTATTCCTTAATTCCATCATTTCCCTTTCTCTTAATGATTCCAAATGTTTCATTTCTTTTTCTTGTTCTTTTAATAATCTATTCATTGCTTTCTTTTGTTCCTTTTTAGTTGTCTTTATTTCCTTTACTGCTTTTTTTTCTTCTTTTACAATAACCTTTTTTTCTTTTTTGGCTTCGGCTTCTCTTTTCAATCTTCTCTTTTCCGCCATTCTCTCTCTACCTTTTGCAAGATTGGCGAGTTGCTTTTCAGTTAATTTTCTTTTTGGTTTTGGTTTTTGATTACTTTGTTTTTTTTCAGGTGGAGGAGATGGAGGTGAATCATATTCTTCCGCTTCTTGTTTAACAAAAATTTCTTCTGACTTCATTTAAAATATATATATAAAATATTTTTATAATATATACTAAAAATTAAAATGAATCAATATGAAAAGGATAATCAAATTTTAGACATATATTTTGATATGAAATCAAAAGTAAGAAATATATTAATTGATATTAAATATTTAAAAAATCAAATTTCGGACAATGAAAGAAACATTTCCAAAATTCTTGAAGTTGTTGAAAAAATTGATTTAGATTTAAATAAAAAAACATAATTTATAAAATAATTTAAAAATAAAATCTAAATCTTATATAATAGATAAACGGAAATTATGACTGAATACAAAACGCCCTCTTATGTTCGAAAAGCTTCAAACAACTATTATGCTAAAATGAAAAATGATCCTGAAAAATATAAGGCTTATTTAGAAAAAAGAAAGCTTTATCAACGAAAAAAGAAGGAAGAGAAGAAAGCAAAAGACGAAGCAAAGCAATTAAAACTTAAAGACAAACCAACTGATTCCGAAATATATCCTCATTATTCCGAACATTATAATCCTTCACCTGACAATTCCGATTCTGAAAATTAATAATAACCATAATATTTTTGATATGAATCATAACTCATAATATTTCGATGATCTTTCCAATGTTTTTTTTCCTGATTACAGGTATAACATATTTTATAACCATTATCTTTTTTTATTTTTCCGCATTTCTTACAATCAACAAATCCTTTGGTTTTAAGAAAACATTTTTGACATCTTGGAATTGAAGGTTTATATGGAATAAACTCATTACAATCCAAACATTTAACTTGGCTCTGATTATTTGTATTGTCTGCAATTCTACAATATCCGCAGAAATCCTGAAATACTTTTTTTTTATTACAGAAATTTTTTGTATTGATATATTTTCGGCATTTGTTAAATCTCATACACTTCTTTTTTTTTAGATTTTGAAATGCTTCATATAAAGAGTTAAACTTATTTATCATTTCCTTTGCTTCATCTGTTAAATTAAGAGCATTTGAAATGTTTTTTAATTTATTTAAATGTTCTACACATTCAGAACCTAAAATATATTTTATTTCATTAAATTCACAATAAAACAAATATTTAAGGTGTTTTTGCTTACATATACATTCACCTTCTTTTTGAGAGTCAATTTCCCATCTTATCAATTTACTTTCTGACAATACAATCAAAGGATCAAATTCAGGAAACTTCAATTTAATATTATCAAGTAGCCGATAGAATAAATTAATATCTTCAATAAGACATTCTGAATCGTGAATTATTTTTTTCAATTCTTCTGTTGTAATCATTTTTTAGATATATTATATAAAAGATATTATTTTAAATCAATTTTTAAATTATAATTATAGAATTTATTATATGAGAGAAAAAAGTGATAAAAGTGATAAAAAGTGATAAAAAGTGATGTTTTTTATTTATGGAGTGAATGCTTATAATTTTATCTTTTTATTATTTTTTAAGGTTTTAAAAATGATAAGAAGTGAATGCAAAGTGATAAAGTGATGAAATTTCTGTTTTTCCATAGCCATATAAAAAATTAAAAATTTAAAAAAAAAATAAAAAAAAATAATTTTCTGTTTTTCTATAAAACTTTTCAAAATTTTCATCACTT
>Ga0098055_1000718_pt1 | contig 19246 bp, 30 predicted proteins | sample 17_taG_FD_75107 | JGI IMG/M metagenome (GOLD analysis project Ga0098055, IMG submission 75107) | Marine viral communities from the Subarctic Pacific Ocean - 17_ETSP_OMZ_AT15314 metaG | ecosystem: Environmental > Aquatic > Marine > Oceanic | place: Pacific Ocean | collected 2015-01-18 | reverse complement strand
GGCTCATCACCCTGTACATTAATAACAAAATCATATTCATCTTTATAATGTTGATAAGCTTCTAATACTCGTTCGGTACCGGTTTGGTGTTTTATATCGGTTAATATTGATTCTCCGCCAAATAATTTAACAGCTGCCCTTATTGCAACATTATCGGTAGCAACTACAACCTTATCAACTATTGATTTTTCAACAGCTTCATAAACCCACTGTATCATTGGCTTACCATTAATATCTGCTAATGGTTTACCTGGCAACCTTGTAGATGCCCATCTTGCTGGAATTATTGCAATTACTTTATTCATTAGTTGTCTAATTGATAATCTGATGGAGGTAATTCATTTAATAAACTACCTGGTGGATATTTTGATTCTTCCTTACTTTTCTTTCCAAGATATCCACTATGATGTCTTTTAGAATATTCTTTCTTTGTAAATTTGATCTTCTTCATTGTTTCTACTACTAGGATATCACCCATAACCGTCATGAGAGTAGTTGATATTGTTGGTGTTAATCCTAATGGGCAGATTTCTTCGGCATCGCCTATATGTAAACATACATTAGATTCCTTAGCAAGTTCACTATCCTTTTTACCGGTTATACTAATTATAGGTATATTTTTATAAAGGTTTCGAGATAACTGAATTAATTCTAAAATTTCTCTAGTCTTACCTGAATTAGATAATAAAATTAATACATCGTTGCTTTGTAATATTCCTAAGTCTCCGTGCTGTGCCTCACTTGGGTGTAGATATACAGAAGGCGTACCTGTTGAACTAAACGTAGTTGAAATGTTTAATCCTATTTGCCCAGCTTTACCCATCCCAGATATTACAACCTTACCGCCACTTCCATTAACTTTATTTCTAATAATGTTAACTGCCTTTTCATATTGATTATCTAATGGAATATTACCAATAGCTTCAATTTCTTTTTCTAAAATCTTTTTAATACTTTCTATCATTTTATTTTGGTATTTTTTTCATATCGTTAATATTTCCTGAACTTATTATAGTAAGGTACTGGTTAATTTTTTCATCTGGCCAATTCCACCACTTAAGGTCTAGTAAAAATTTTATATCCTCATCACTAAACCTCTTTCTTACAAATTTCATAGGAGCACCTACGGCAATTGTATAAGGAGGTATATCTTTACTCACGACAGTATTAGCACCTATACATGCGCCGTCTCCGATTGTTACACCACTCATTATAAGAACACCTTGACCAATCCAAACATCATTACCTATATTAATATTTCTTGGTGTTCTAGGATAAGGTCTTATCTTACTTGCATTACTCCATTTGTTTTGAAATGCTTCAAAGGGATATGTAGTAACCCAATCAGCATTATGACTCCAACCGGCAATCATTGCCTCAACCTTTGAACCTATAGCACAAAAATTACCAACAGTCATCTCTGTTAAAAGATGAGATCCTTCAACAAATATATTACCGTAAGAATGTTTACCGACTTTAAATTGTGGTGTGTTTTGCTGTTGTCTCGTATTTAATATATGACTTGCCATTTTGTTTTATTTTTTATTAAAATCCCAATGTTTAATTGCTGATTTTACTACAGATAATCTAGTAAATTTATTTAAGTTACCTAAAGATGCATAATGTACAACAGACCACGGAAGAGGCTCAGTTGGTAATCCTGGTGTTATAACATTAAAATCGGATGGTAGCATATCACATTTACCAGATTTAATTATAGCTAAACTCATTATTACTTCTGAAATGAAAAATCTAAACTTAGGAAATTCATCAAGTTCATCAAACTCTTTCATTACAACATCTCTACATTCTAAAATTATTTTCTTAAATGATTCTTTATAAGAATTCTTAATAAGTATAGCCCCATTATTATAATGACAAGATCCGGCAAAATCATAATCATCTTTCATTTCCGGTAAAGGTATATTAGCTTTAGCATATAAATGTTTCCAAACTATATCTGACTTATCTCCAAAAATAGGAGGTACATCACCTTCCCATAATGGCATATTCTTCCTAAGCTGTGCAGCTAAAGTTTTACCGGTAAAAACATCATCATATTTTATAAATAGCAAATCAGAATCTACTATCAATGAATAATCACCATCAGTAACATTGTTATAAGCATATATTTTATTACTAGTACGACCTGGTATATAATGTTCTTTGCCTTCTAAAATAGTATAACCTGATTTTATTAATCTTTCTCTAGACTTTTTAGAAATGCTAGAAGAATGAGATGCATATAGCTTATAGTTAATTTTATCTTTATATGATTGCTTAAGTGTTTCAGCCATAAGAGTCATTTGATCAACAACACTCAAATCCTCTCCGTTATATGTTTTCTGATTATATCCTAACTTAGAACTATTTTCTTTTAATATAGTCACATCATTAAAAGGTACTATAATGTCTAAGTTAATTACTTTTGTATTAAGTTTTATTGTTTCACTCTTCATACTGCTATCATTTTTCTGTAAAAGTAAGAATTCTTTATCTTATCCAAATTACCCATTTCAGACCATGGGAATTGTTTTTGAGCCAAGTGAGTAATATATTGTTTATGTTCATCACCTACTAATTTTCTCGAGGATATACCTTTACCAATCGTTACGACCCTATCATGATAAATTAAAGCCTCTAATAATGCAGTTGAATTTATACCTATAACTTTATCTGCGTAAGGTAAAAAGTGATGGATGTTATCTTTAACTTCAATACAATTTCTTCCTGGTATAATTTTACAATCTACTTTAGGATGCTTCTTATATAATATTTTAATATCTGAATCCTTATACATTTCGCAAACATAATCTATTAATTGTTGCATTTTTGTAAAAGGTGAATATTTAGTTATTTGAGTGTCCCCTTCATCTTGTAAAGGTACAAAAATAAAAGGTTCAGTAAAAGTTCTTAGCTTATGATACTTTTTTAATATTTGTTGATATATGCCAGGGGAGAAGTTTGATAACTCTTGTGTTAAGTTTTCCGATTTTCCATTTACTCCTTTAAAGTCAAAATATAAAGTACTGTAATGATCAAAGAATCCTAGTTCACCAAATATCATTTTATCTTCACCAAACATTTTAATTATTTCTTGATCACCTTCACTTACACCATTCCATGTAAATACCCAATCAGGTTTAAAGCTTATGGAATTTACTGTTGATGAGTATATTGTTTTATGGAATGGTTGATTTGTTTTTGCAGATGGGTGAGCGTATACTAAACATTCATGTCCTAACTTTTCAAAGGTTCTTGCTAAATTAGAAAAATTAGTATTTACAAATCCCCACCTATGAGGTCTGTCAAGATTGCCTACGCCTACGTGAAATAATATTCTCATCTTGCTTTTATGTATTTGGCAGGAGTACCTGCATAAACAGTATTAGCCGGTACATCTTTATTTACAAAACTATTAGCTCCAATGATAGCATTATCACCAATCTTAACCCCCATATTAATTGTACAATTTGCACCAATCCAAACATTGTTTCCAATATTAATCTCTCCTCTGATCATTGGTTGACTAATTAATGGTTTTTCATTAACTGCATGAGATGATGCAACAAAACAGCAATGAGGACCTAATAAACTAGCATTACCAATTGTAATTTTACCTGTACATTGTATAAATGTATGATAACCTAATACACTATTATGACCTACTGTTAAGCTCCCTTTATCCATTTCAATAACAGAGTATGCTCTTATCTGAGAATTTTGATGAGCTATCACTTCACCGTTTCCCTCTAACAATACCGTTGGGTGTACTCTTGCTTTTGGATTAAAATTTTTTCTTATCATCCTCTCCACCATTTTCTAATTACTGGATTGTTCATTAAGTTTTCCATTTTAGGTCTTCCGTGAAAACATACAATGTTAATATGATCGTCTATTTTAACTGGAGCATTTGGTGTTTCTGGTTTATAACAATGATTTATAAATTCTCCCATTCTCCTAGGAAATATATCTTGCATATATTCAGGAGTTTGTTTTAAGATAAGATGTATTGCTTCTTGATCACCGCCTCTACATTTCATCCATTTATCTGGATCTAATAAAAAGGTATTGTAAATATAATGACTAGTTTTATACTTATATTTCAGTAAACCGCTAGATAAAAGATTAAGAGTATTAAAATCCCTCATCCCAAGAAAGTTAGTGTCATAAGTTGCAATATCAGTAATATCATTTGTTATTAATGTATCTAAATCTATATAGAATATATTACTGTCAGTAGGAAACACGCCAGGTTTAAATAATTCCATCTTAGACCAATATATTGGCCAATTATGCTGAAGTGTTACTTTATTTATGTTTTTATTGCTAAATTCATTAGGCATATCAGTTAAGCAATAAAAATCAAAATCCGCTTTAATATATTTTTTACATGAATTATATATGTTATCAACATGGGCCTGTGTATATGTACCACCTGATCTGAATACTGTTGCTATTTTTAAATTTCTGTTAGATTTTCTAATAGCAGGTGGATTAGGATAATACTTAATGGCAAAATAATCCTCATATAAATTCTTCCATGTTGGTACTAAAGGTCTTTGTTTAGAACCATACGTTTGTAAATAATTATCTTTAACAAAATCATCCCATACTTTAGCAGCTGCTGTTGAAGATACTTTACCAGGTTGTGATTTAATTTTTGCCTGGTACCCTTCATGCTTATTAAAAAAGAAAATAGAACCCCAAGACATGAGAGGCTGTATCTTGTTTCTAATTTTAATATGAGCATCCGCATCATTAACATTAACATCTATATATACAAATGATATCTTATCAGAAGTTACTTGTTCGATATCTTTGGCATATATAATTTTTCTTGAGTTACTTTTAAAAGGTGGGAGGTTATGTAATGAGGATCCTAAAATTACAATATCACCTTGAATCTTTTCAGTGTATTTAATGTTATTTAAAAACATCTCATGCATTATCTGAATCTTTCTTATCTCAGGATTAGATGCCTTAGTAACAGGAGGTTTATTTACAGTGTTAGCTTTACTCGCTTTTACAGGTCGTGTTATACGCGTAGGTCTTTTTACGACCGATTGATTTTTAGGTGTTATTATAACCTTTCTTATTTTTCGTCTAGCCATTTTCGTACTTAAATGTTTTATATGTTGGGTGCATAATTGAATAAGGCGATAACTGAGTCCATATATGAGGGAATCCTAATCTCTTATATTCTGCAATATCAGCTAATGCCTGGTGTCTAATTTTATTGTCAACTTCGGGTGGACTGTTTTTTCTTGTCATCCCTTGGTAATGTATTACCGGAGAACTTAAGGCCACTGCTACGTTTAAATTTTTCCTTCTCATCATTTCATAAATAAAATCATCTCCACAATAAAATTTTAAAGTTTCAGGAATAGGCTCCCAGGTTTTAGTCTTAATAGTTAAATCCCAGCCTTGTCTTACATGTAGAGATGTAGGTAATACTTTATAATCCAATTCAGATTTTACAGTTTGATATTCACTATGATTAGTTGCATGTATAACACAAGATACATTACCTTCTTTCTTAAATATAGATAATGTATCATCTATAAAATTAGTAGGAATTTCTATATCATTATTTAAAAAAGATGCATATTTATACCTATGATCATTAGCATACCTATTCCATATTTTATTAAGAGATTCATTATTAGGATTTTTAATTATACTGTGAGGGGTGTTTTGTAATAAGCCATTAATAAATTCACTCGTACCTGGTTCGGTTGATCCATTATCAATTAATACTAAATCAAATTTTCTATTGCTCTGTAGGCTCAGGTCTTTCATAAGAGATTTTGTATATCTCAAACAATTTCTATTTACTATTACAACTACTAATTCATTCATTACGCATTTCCTCTATTTTGCCTACTTGCTTGAAAATGTTCAATAACCGGTTTTACACTAGGATACATAATTTTCATACTATCAAATATAAAAGTATATTCAGGTGGTAAATTTTTTACATCAAGATTTAGTTCAGATTTCATAGAGGTAATTGCACTACCTAAATTCCACTGTTCTAAATTATTTCTATTGGCTCTTTCCTTTATATTAATCTTTTCCCAAGCTTCGCATAATTTCATAACCCTATCGTTATTAGCTAAAAATATAGTACCACTTAAGCATTCGTTTTTTCTCCACCTAAAGTCTTGGTATCGTAAACCAATATCGCATGAGTAATCTTTAAAATGAATAGGTATAGAATGAACAACAGCATCAACATCAATGTACACTAAATTTTTACCTTTATGTTTTACTAGCATCTGTTGTAAAAACTTTGCCTTAAATCTAGTATTGTCTTGCCAATTACCTACACTGGCTATTGGTACAATATCATTTAATAAATTTAGTTTATTTAAAGATGCTTTAAGTTTTTCAGCCTCTCCTTCATACGGTGTATTAAATGTGTAATAAGCAACAAAAATAATATCCTTCATCATATATGCGCTATCCTTAAAAAATTCACCATGTACATTTTGTGTATTCTTATCTGGGCTAACCATAGATGATTGCCTATTTACTTTATTAATGATAGTAGGATTAATTACATCTCTACTGTTTTTAGGTTTAATAAACACCTTTGGTATTCTGCGCTTAGGCATTCTATATTTGTTTTTTTATTTATTCATACTAAAAAAGAGAGGATTTCTCCTCCCTTTTCTAAGACTAATAAGAAGCAAGTTTTACTTGACTTTCATTACAACCGGTTCAGTAGCTTCTGTTTCCTCAGCTTCCTCATTCATTACAGCATCTGTGTTTTCACCTTCTGTCGTTGGTGGAACAAATACTCTAATTGCTTTAGATACCATCTCGGCATCTTCTAATGTAAATGCACCTTTCGTCTGTGCAATTCGCGCAGCTTGAATAAGAACATTAACAGCTTGCCCATGAGTTAATTCTGCAGGATTAGCTTCTTGGTTTTGTGTAGTTTCTTTTGACATAATTTATAAATTTGTTTATTATTATATACCTAAAAATAATTTAGTTTCACAATATTTCAATATCGTTTTCTAAATCTTTCTTGGTTGGTATTGTAACATATAGTATACCTTTATCTACCTTGGCTTTAATTTTCTTTCTATCAAAATCATCAGGCAAACCAAACCTTTTATTTAAAGGTGGAGTCCACTGATTATCTTCACTTTCAATTACAACACTTAAGTCGTTCTTAATAAGTTTAATTTTAATATCTTCTTTATCAAAACCAGGAACTGGCATTTCTAAAATGTATTTACCATCTTCTTTATCAAAATGGTATTCTTTAAAAGGATTCTTAATTTTATCTAATTCTCCCCAAAACGGATGGTCCTTTAGGATCTCATCAAAATTTGATTTAAATGCAAACATAATTTTTAATTAATTTTTAGTTATAACAAGGATTAGTTCCTTATTTATTAATATACTGAAAAAACCGTGCCACAAGTGAAATAGCACGGTTTTTCGGAAATATTGTCATCTTTCTATGTTTGACTATGACATTGTGTCAAAATAAGAGTTTATAAAGAAACTAACATATCCATTAGTTCAGGTTGAGGAAACATATCAGATTTAGTTTTACGAACATTACTATGTGTCCATAATCCTTTATGCTTTCCATCTAATACCTCCTGGTTAAATTCAAATGCATCAGCACCCATTGTTTTAATTAATGTAGGCAACCCAACTCTCACGTCTATATTATCCCTTTCACCAACCCAAAGTATCCAATCTCTTAGTACCTCGATTTGTTTATCAGAATAACGATGCCATGTTTTATGGCCTCTGAAAGGTTTTGCTAATGTTACAATTTGACTAGGGTCAGCAATTGTACCTGCATATGTTTTTCCATTTTTAATCCAGCCAAAATTGTTAACTTCAATACCTACTGAATTTTTATGCATAAAACTTCTACCTGTACCTAGGTGCCATCCCCAACCACCTTTCGGCATACATTGAACTAGTTCTCCGTCATATTGGTTATCGTTACCTTTGATTGATTGTCCTCCTAATACAAACTCGGTAGCAACCTTTCCTCTTTTGTCATTAGCCCAATGATTAATTGTTCTATAAGGATTATTCCAACCAGCTGTATGATGAAGAAAGATATACTCAGGTTTACTACCTGTCATATATTCATCAGTTGGTAAATAATGTGAATGAATAATCAATCCATCATCTACTTCTTCAATAAGTTCTGAATTATCAGTACTAGCAATACCCATAGCGTTCCAAGTGGCAGGACCAACAATACCATCAACCACCAAGTCATTTTCTTTTTGCCATACGCATACTGCATTATGAGTCTTTTTACCGAATTTACCATCACTTATTATTCTTAAGAATTTTTGTATTTCTCTAACTTCTTTTCCACAAGAACCAATTTTTAGTATCATAACTTTAATTAATTTGTTTTATTTATTCTTGCCTCTCTTTTCATAGTATGCTTCGTAAACTTCAATTAAGTCGTCTACTACTGGATCTCTGTGATTTTCAAATAAAGTTAGAGAAGCAACATTCTTTACTTTTTTACCTTGATTATATAAAAACTTAAATCCTGAATCTCTTCTATTTTTTAAATCTACTTGCCCATCATCTCCACATACAATCATTTTAGATCTTAAACCTATCCTGGTAGCAATCATTTCCATTTGAGTCATAGTAACATTTTGAGCTTCATCTACTATAACGCAGCTATCTAAAAATGTTCTACCTCTCATAAATGCTACCGGTACAATTTCTATTTTACCTTCCTTTATATACGGATCAATTTTTTCTTTACCATATAATAAGTACATGTTTTGATAAATAGGCTGAACCCATGGATCCATCTTTTGATGTAGATCTCCAGGTAAAAATCCTATCTCTTCTTTTGATACGGTTGGTCTTGTGATTATGATTTTTTCATAGTGTCTTCTAAAAAGACCATCTAATGCTACTTGGCAAGCTAATAGAGTTTTACCACTACCTGCTTTACCGGCTAATACTGTTACTGTGTTATTTAAAATTTGTTCTTTTGCAAGTTTCTGTTCTTCGTTTAATGATATATTGAATTTAATAGGGTTTTTGATAATTCTTTTTTGACGGAACACGTCATCGTCATATGTTCTAGCTGGCATTTGCGAATATTTTTTTTACTTTAAGAGTTTAGTTTCTTAAGGTTTTGGTATATACTTTTTCTTTATCGCAGTGGAATTGTCTAGCTTTGTATCGAGAGATTCATTATTTTTCTTAAGTACTTTTTCAACATGACGGACCTTAGTCTTACTTATTCTATTCAGCCGCTGTGCTTCTGTTTCAGTTTTTTTTTCTACAGCAGGTTCGTTAAGTATTACATCATCTTCAGTTTCCTTAGGTATATTGGATGATTCCTCGATAACCTTTTCTATTATTTCCTTAGGTTGATCATTGATCTCTTCGGGAGTATTTTCCGAAATTTCTTTTTTGTCTAATTCAGTGAATACTTCTTCCTCAGTAACAGTTTCTTCAGGCTTTATATAATCAGTAAGAGATTTAATAAAACCTAATGCAACTAATGGAAGTATAGCTCCACTTACAATTGATAGTACTCTTTTTTGGTAAATAGGTTCAGCTTCTTCTAATCCAAATAATTCAATCCAACCCATATAATTTTCTAAATTAATAAAAGCATGAAATGAGTTAGCCATCATTTGGAATCCAGTAAGAAGTAAAAATAAACTCCATACCATTGTCTTGTTTGTTTTATCTAATATTACAATTGCAGCAAGAGAAGCCGCTGCACCTAATTCAAATCCAATAGCTAAAGCCCAGTTCATTAAACCGTCGTGTGCTAAATCAAAAAAGGCCACAGAATTAATCATAGAAATTGTAGCTACTAAAAAGTATAAGCTAACAAATATTCCTATTATAGATAAATGTACTAATTTTTCTTTTAAAGTTTTCATATTATATTTTTATATTACACCTGTTACAAATCCACCTGATCCGCATCCAGAATCGCCTCCATTTTTTGCGATTTTAGATTCAAGTATTGTTGCAACCCACAGACAAGGTATACCGTATACTTCTTCAAACCCTGTTGGGAAAGCTCCAGTAGGACCTACACCTGTTGGTGTTCCTGTTTCAGGATAATGACCACCTGGACATTCAGTTAATAATATTTCTGCTGAAATTGCCCCTGGGCCAGTAGCCTTTGTACATGCTGCTGATAAACATATTCTAATTAAACCTTCATTGTGTATGACACCTGAAGTATCAGTAAACTGTAAAATATCTATAAGGAATCCTTTTGAACCTGATGGGATAGAAGGCCACCAAAAATTTGCAACTACACATTCCAGTTCATTTGTTAACTGAATCTGTATATCACAAAAGTTATCTAGGTTAAGAGGTAAATCATTTGATCCAAACAACTGTATATCTATGCATGCAGTAGTACCTTGCATTATATACTTAATACAATCTACTTGTGCAATTATTCTACCGCAATAGGTTAATGAACATTGAGGATCACTTGGAGTAGGAACTCCTGGAATTATAGGTACTCTACCAGCCACATTTAATCTTCTTTTTCTTCTAATGCATTGATAGAGATTCTTTCCTTATCAGAAATTTCTTCAATTCTTAGAGTTTTCCAAGCAGGAACTGTTTTGATAAGATATATCATTTCCTCCTCATTTACTATCTGAGATGATAATGTATCAATCTCTGTAGTTAAAATTCGCTGTTCTTTTTTGATTCTTTCTACTTCCGAATCAATACTACATGATTTAAAATAAGTTAGCAACATTAATGCTAAAACTATTTTAATTCCATGATCTGCAAAAAATTTGTTAAATTTACTCATGATTTTATTTTTTAAATTCTTGTTTTGGTTTTGATGTATGTTCTGAACCTTTAGGTACTCTATGATAATTTTGAGTTGACCATGGATCATCTTCTTCACATTGGCAATCATCAGAATGTTCCCCACATCTAGGGCATTCTTCTTCTACTTTTTGTAAATATTCCTCAGCCTTAGCTTCAGCTTCTTTATTTGCAGAATCCTCTGGATCATGATCCTCTACATGTTTAACCTTTTTATGTCTTACATGGTCGAGTTCTTCATTAATAAAATCCTTAAATGATTTAATTGCCATTTAGTTTTAATCTTTTTTTATATATTCTCGTTTAATGGATACTTTTCATGAAAAGCTTTTACTAATGATAGGAATTTCTTACCGTAAAATGATATATCATCAAATGTCATTTCAAATACTTGCGGAAATGCGTCAGCTTCATTACTAATCCATATTTCACCACCTCCTGGTTTTACTCCGTTCATTTCCCAATAAGCTAAAGAATATGCAGCAATTTGCATTTTATAATTTTCAATCCAATCTTCTCTCTTAGGTTTCTTTGAAGATTTAAAATCTAAGACGACTAGATGAGCTTTTTTATTCTCATAAATAATATCAACTCTACCTGCATAACCACCCATCTGAGGTGAATGTAATGTATCTTCTATAGACACTACTTTAGCTATCCTATCAAAACATTCATTATTGTAAAAATTAAAAAAGAGTTTTCTACCTACATTAGTTTCAGCTTCAGTAAAACCATTTTCTTTAACAAAAGGTCCTATTAGAGTTTGTGCCTCCATTAATCTTTCTCTAACCGTTTCCTTTTCAGATCCTAAAAAGTATTCACATAACTGATGCATTACAGTTCCTCGGTTAGCGGAGAACTTAGAGATTCTATCTGCTTCTTCATCACCTACTCTCTTTCTCCATTTATCAATTCCTGATTTATCAGTCATTGCCCCTAAGATAGTTGTTACAGATGGGTATTTTTTACCTTCTCCTATATTATAGTATCTTTTACCATTTATAGTTTCTGTTGTTGCTAAAGATTCAGCTGTTGCCATATTACTGTTTTTTACCTAGAAATGTTTCTTGCTCTGCTTTTGTAGGATAACCTAGTTCTCTTTTGCATTCAGAGCAGTATTTTTTCATAGAGTTTGATTTATCAAATTGTACAAATGTTTCGCCTTTGTGCTTACATTCGTTTTGTATTTCTTCTTTTACTTTTTCGAGTTGGTTAACTTCCTTCTCTATTTTATCAACCTGTTTTCTTAAAATATTAGGATCATCAGTTTGTTCCATAGTTCTATAATTTTTTCCTGATTATGGCTAAATAGAAGATATAGGACTCTTAGTAATAAAATTAAACCAGCAGTCTTAAATGCTGATACTAAGAATGGCCATATTTTAAAATATTCTCTATCTGCTGATAACACTAAAAGAAAAGAATCTGTATTGCTAATTTTTTCAAATTCAGGTGATACATAATCTGCAATACCTAATTCTAATAAAAATTTATCATGTTCTCTTAGTTTCATCAAGACATAACCTTCTTGCGAAATTGGCGCCGTTGCAACCTCTTCCGGTAAATTAATCACGGTGTAGATTCTTCCAATCCAATCTACCCTAAAGCCTTTTTCATTTAAGGCCTTTTCTTCAGACTTAGCAACCTTTCTTATTTGCCACCAAATCTTAAGTTCTTTGTAAAGTTTAATTATATACATATCGGTTTGTTTATTATGTATTTAGGCATCAGCAAATAGTTTCATCCCTTCGAGCTGTTTTTTAACTATTTTCCTTCCCCTAAATATTCTGTTCTTAACTGTTTGTAAATTTATATCCTTTTCAGACTCTTTCATGATGTCAAGAATATCTTGATATGATCTGTGATTTAAAAATCTTTCTATCATATATCTTTTATACATTGGAGGCAAAGCATTGATAGCCTCATGAGTCATTCGGACTTGTTCATCTAATACACTCTGTTCATTTTCCCAATCGAGTTCTGTTTTAGGTAAATATGAATCTTGTCTTAGTGTAATAGACGGTTCCATTGGTGGCTCAACACCAGCATCAGTAAATACATTCATACTTACTTTCTTATTTCTGAATCTTATCCAACCTATACATTCATTATATGCAATACGATATGCCCATGTAGTAATTTGGTAATCCTCGTTGTATTGATCAATTTTTAAATATACAGTTGTTAACGTGTGAGATACTATATCATCAGAAATTAAAGGATCCTTAATAATATTGTTGACATAATTCCATAATCCTGGTCTCATCTTATGATAAAGCTCATTGTAGGTTTTTTCACTTCTTGTCTTTTTGAACTCGATTGCTAATTCCTTGTAGGTTCTCTTTTTTGTTTTACTCATTTATAAAATCTTTGATTGTTAAATAATTTACTGGTGTATAATTCCAAAAATCTGTACATACGTTTATTCTATTCATTTTAGACAAATCAGTCTTATGAGAAAATATAGTATGACCGTGGAAGTGAAGTGTACCTGAATCTTTACCATTCCATACTTCTAATGGATAGTGGCAAATTATTGAATCAAATTGAGGTAATTCTAAAATCTGATCTTCTAAAATAGATACATTTTCAAATTCATGTTGAATATCTAAAAAAGCCTCATCGGCACTACCTATCATAAAATAGATTTGACCATTGAGTTTTTTCAGAACAGCTCTTGCGGTTTGTGGATCCCATGCAAAGTTACCTAGATGAAAAACAATATCATTTTTCTTTACTGCCTTATTCCAATTTTTAATGAGTGCAGCATTCATTTCATCCACATCATTAAATTTTCTATTAGCAATCTGAAGTATTTGTGGTCTACCAAACCAGGTATCAGATGTTATATGAAAATCATTGAGGGTTTTTAAATCTTTTTGCATAAGTTTTTATTTACAGATTAACTGTTATAATACAAATATAATCAAAATAGTTGGGAACTGAAAATTGTAGAAGAACTTTTTTCTAATTAAAGAATAGTTTCTTTTCCATCAATAATATCCTGATAATTAACACAGCACTTGGATCTTTTAATTTGATCCGCGTTTTCTTTAAGATTAATTTTATAAATAGGCTTAATGTATTCTTCGTTTAGATGAGTCTTAAATTCTTGTGGTAATTTTTCCTTGTAAAAATCTTCATACACTTTAGCATATACTCTTGCCATTTTATCTGCTGCCATACCAGATGCTGAGTTAATTTCGGCAACCCAACAGTCTCCACTTTTATCAATCATTAAATCAATTGACCAAAGACCAAGTTTTAATTTCTCTCTAACTTTTTTACAGATGTCATTTACTTTATCCATAAAATCTAATTTACTCATATCTTGATCTACATAAGTAAATTCAGTTTGTTCATCAGCTTCTTTATCTTTAATTTCATTTTCATTTAATGATACTCTCTCATGAACTAATACAGGATCTTCATTCATTAGTAAAACTCTAAATTCTCTATCTAGGTCTTTTGCCTCAGAATAGTTTTCAAATTTACCTTTACTTTTTTCTAAGTCTTCATAAGTATCAAAAATCTCAATACCTAAACCAGAATGACCGTCATCTGGTTTTGCAATAATAGGAAATTCTAAATCTTTTGCATCTTCCTTTTTATAAACTGCCTTTGGTATAAAATCAGTATCTTCAAACATTTTATAAAAATCACTCTTATTACCACTAACCTTCATTGCTTCTGGTAAGTTATACATAACATCCTCTGATATGTTGTACCTCTTTAAAAAATCTAAACCTTCTTTTGAATTTCCACCATAATAAATAAGAGGTAGTTTTGGATCAACCTTAAGGTCTTTTTTATAATCACCCTTTGCATAAAATGAATTAAATAGTTCATCTAAACATACATCGTTTATTTTACCATAAATTCTTTTATTGTTTTTGCCGGTAAGACCTTCTAGTTTTTCTCCTGCCAATATAAAATTAACCTTCTTAAGATAGTCTTTATTATTAACCGATTCTTTTAGTAAATCTTCTCTACCTAATTGTTTATATACTTCTTTTCTGGTTTTCTCCATCTTTTCAGCATACTTAGGATCACTCTTTCTATTAAAAACTACTTGCTGAGTTAAAGAACCGCTAATCTTTTTAACATCTTTATTTCTAGTTTTTATTAACCATGCGGCTAAATCTTTTATAGAGAGATCTTTAAATCTACCGTTTGCATCAGGTGCATCAGAGTCATGCCAATCAGGTGCTCCTGCAGGTTTCTTCTCATTTATGAACTGTTCAAATAATTTTAAGTATTTCAAAACAAATTTTATTTTGTTTATATATTTCCAAAGATTGCATCAGATATCCATTGATGTAAAAGATCATCATGTTTCTCTACGGCACAGCTTGCATTACCGTTAAATACAACATCATTACTTTGTAGCATTTCTTCTTCTAATTGATTTAAACCACTTAATGCTTTACCGTTTGGATCAATTAAAAACTCTGTCATATTTGGAAACGACTGAGGATTGAATGACTTTTGTAACATTTCACCTACTAAGTTAAAATGCCTTTCATATAAATGCAATGAATGTGCGATATGAGTATAAGTACCTAATTCTAATTCTGGATAATATTTTCTTAGATGCTCTAACATTTGAATTTGTAGTAAACAAAAGAATGCAACATCAGTAGGTGTACCTAATATAAGATCGTTGGATCTCATATCTAATGTAAAGTTTAATTTATTATCTCTTATTTGAAATATACCATTAAGAGTACATACAAAATCTTTATTACCATTCCACTGATGGATAGGTTTATTAAAGTGTATAATTGCTTGCCTTGAGTCTTTATCTTGAATTAAAGAATCTAATGCCCATCGGTATTGATTTCTACCATCTTCTAAAGTTTCAGTAAAGATAAGATTACCATACGCAGAGTTAACTGAACCATCTTTGTTTTTAATTTGATCCCAGAATTTTGCATAAGGTGTAATAAAATTAGCATCCTTACGACCAGTAAAATACCATACTAACTCTGCTGCAATATATTTAAATTGACTACTCCTACGAGAATTCTCATATAGACAATAAGTAGGATCTTCGATAACTAATGCTGCATCGGATACTTCAAATATTTTCATACCTCTTGGTGATGAAATATGTTGAGGATTGTGTAAGATATCGTTTAATGCTAGCTCGTATGCATCGGCAAATGTTTCTCCGTTATAAACTCTCATTTCTTTTTTTGTTTTTGTTTTACGTTCTTATATGCTTGTTCTACTACATCTCCGTATTCTGCATATTTCCATTTCTTAGGTTCTTCTGACCTTAATCTTTTAGATTCTGCAAAAACTAATTCTTTAATACCTTCGTAGTGTGCTTGGTAAAGTATATCTTCTGCTGACATTATTGAAATAAATTTAATTGTTTAGGTGCTCCTGTGATAGTGTTTTCATGATTTAAAAAATCTATAATAATATTAGATACCTCTTCAGCACTCATGGTACCTAAATGAATTTTTAATTTATTTTTGATTTTACTTAAACGATGAGCCCTGTTAAAACCATCAACCTCTGCCTTTACTTCTTCTTCATTACCATAGAATGATTTTCCATCGTCTCTCTTTAGAATAGTATGAGGATCATTAGTTAAAGTTATAAGATAAAGTTCTTTCCTTAAAGAATGAACATATTTCTTTTCAATATCAAAAATATAATCTCCAGAATATTCTCTATAGAGAGGAGAATAAACACTTTCACCTAAATGAGATCTGTTAAAGATAATATTAATATCATTATCTTTAGATGCCATCATAAGTTTAAACATATCATCATACAATTTTTGTGAATATGAAATATGTTTTTCTTTATCTCCTTTAAACGGTAAAGAAGAATAGTGTAATTTTTGAAATACTAAATTATTTACTTTTTCAATAATAAGATTTTGTTGAGTGTCTTTGCCTGTGTTATCAGTACCCTCTATGATAATGAATTTACTCATTGTTTTATTTTTATATAGTTAAAAGTTGGAATTGTTTATTTCTAAATCAAAATCAGTAAAATTCTCAAAGTCTTTGTTGTCTGCATCCATTCTACGGTCAATAGAATCACCAGGCATTTCTCTAGCCTCTAACCGTTTTCTTCGGATCTTTTCATCAACATTCAAATATATGATAGTGCATTCTCTTCTATCAACTGGGTCAATATGACCTATACCTTTAGGTGTCATAATAAAGAGATTACATGATGTCATAAATTGACTTTGGCTAGTTCCATAATACCAACCATTGAATTCTATCCATTCATACCAATACCCTTGATTGATTTTTCTTTTAAACATATCATCTGTTAAAAAGAAATAATCCTTACCATCGATTTCTCCTTCTCTAGGCGGTCGAGTAGTATATGAAATACCATATTGAAAACCTCGACCGCTAAGGATCTTTCTCATGTGATCTTTTCCAGCAGCTGCCTTCCCTACTAAAATAACTTTATTCATTTTTTATTTTTAAAAATATTAATGTCAGGAATTAAAGAGCCTATGGCTCCTATTAAAACTAGCATACCGAAGAAATGCCAAAAAGAACTAAATGTAAATTCTAAGAATTCCATCATGATTTAGTATCTTCTTTGTCTTTTACTTCAAAGGTAGCTTCTAATCTTTCTAAACAATCTTCTGCTTCTGCTAAAGATTTAGTTTGTTCAACCATTTCATCAATAATCTGTGGATGTTCTCCAATACCAACTGGGTTAGTTAAGTATACAGTTAATGTTGCGATTGCTTTTGTTTTTTGTGCTACGAATTGAGCCTTAAGTGCTTCATAAAGAGCATTTGAATTTGTACTTGCCATAATTTAATTTATTAAAAGTTGAGTGTGATCGTAATTATTTTTTATTTGTTCGTTAAAGAATTTACCTTGAGATTCTGCTTTACATAAATTGTCATAAACATCAGGTTCTACATTATTGTATTCATAAAGTGCACCTGAATTAAATTCAATCTTTAAAGACTTGTTAGGAAAATTGTAAATGACTCTGTTTATCATTGAAGAGTCTACTGAGGAGTTTTGTTCTATCATCATTATTTTAATTTTAAAATATTATAAAGATTTTTTGCTTGTTCAACAGTTAGCTGTTTAGTTTGAGCAATCCATTTCCATGCGTTGGATTCATTAAGAGTTTCACATGCTGATACTTGTGTACCGCTTTTTGTTGTAAATTTAAATCTTGCCATAATACTGTTTATTTTTATATTGCTTTTTCTTAAAAGGTTTACTTAATTGCCTTCTTTAATATTTCCAAATCAGAAAGGTACATATCTTTAGGATCAGTACCTTCTATGATTTTCTTTTCAGCTTTCTTATCAGCTTCTTGTTTTAATAGCTCATCAAACCTTTCTTTCGTTAAAGAATAGATAGGCATATTTAAAAGGTAGTTATATGAACCATCAATTTTATCAAACTTATTTGCTTCTAAATAAATTATAATAGATTTCTTAGGTGCATTGTTTACTGTAAGTTTACCATCAATAATATCTTTTATAAATCTTGCCTTATTTGAGATGATAAGTAATTCTCTCTCTAACTTTGCAATTAGATAAGCCTTTCTTTTATCATACCATTTTAATCTTACTTCTACGAAGTGACTAACTATTTCTTCTACCTTATTAAAAATTTTAAGTTTACCATTTTCATCTATCGTTGTAAGGTTTTCAGTTTCTTGTGTATTAATTTTTAATAAAGCTTCTAATTTGTTTCTGCTTATATAGTCTTTAAGAATAGCTCTTTGGAACTTAAGTACATATTCTACTTGCCCTGATGAATTATCATCGTATCCTGATATGATTCTTTTTTCTTGTAAGTTATTTAAATGTTCTTCATACCTTTCATAAGTAAAACCTGGAGGTATTTCAGTTACTTTAACTGTTGTTGTATTTAGCACCTCATATAACCCACTTATCTTCCACGTTTTTGGATTAACTGTATCTCTAGTAAAAGTGCCGCTAAACTCCTTTAACCACGGTGCTAAGACTGGCATCCTTTTACCTTTAAGAACAGAGATGCATGCATTAACCACATCTTTAGGATTTCTATTTAAAATATTTGTAGCAAAACCTACAGCAATACCGGAGGAGCCATTTAAAATTACAGTTGGAATAATAGGCAAGAAATATTCAGGTTCAATCTTTTCACCTTCTTCTATTTTATTTTCTAATAATTCAAAATCTTTATAAAGTAATCTAAAGTTAGGGTGTAGTTTACCACTTATGTAACGAGGTGCACCTGCTGATGGAGATCTTAAAGAACCGAATTGACCTATCCCATCTAAAAGAGGTAATGAATTTTTAAATCCTTGTGCCATACCTACCATAGAAGATTCCAAAGAAGTATTACCGTGATGATAATAAGCCTCAGCTGCTACTCTACCTGCAAGTTGAAAAAGTTTCATAGGT
>Ga0098055_1000717_pt1 | contig 19247 bp, 25 predicted proteins | sample 17_taG_FD_75107 | JGI IMG/M metagenome (GOLD analysis project Ga0098055, IMG submission 75107) | Marine viral communities from the Subarctic Pacific Ocean - 17_ETSP_OMZ_AT15314 metaG | ecosystem: Environmental > Aquatic > Marine > Oceanic | place: Pacific Ocean | collected 2015-01-18 | reverse complement strand
ATTTCTCTTTCCCATATATCAAATAATATAAAACTCCAAAACTTAACTACTGTATCCCTACAGTCCTCACAGTACTCTTCATCTATACTAAAATTCTCCATTGATTGAAATAAATTATTATAATGTGAAAATAATATGTGTATTTCTTTATTACTGTGTTTATTATATTTGCTGAAATGCCGTGCGTTTTTATCAAATGAATAATGTATTTTGCTTCTTAAATTATTCGGAACGGCTTCAGCTTCTTTAACTATTAATTCGACATCCATTTTCCTTTAGGACAACTCTTTGCTGCTATTTTTGTAATTGATGATAGAGGACATTTACATATACTGCAACCTGCACCATCAAATATTAATAAATACTTTTCACTTTTAAACTCACAAGATAAACATATCTGCATACGTCTATCTCTCTCATCTTTTTTTGTAAATAAATTAAACATATATTTTTTTTTTAAATTAAAAACTCATTCTTTGTTCTAAAACATTAACTTGACGTTGTGTACTGCTAATTGATTGCTCTGTCACTACAACTTCCTGTGTGCTTAATGCTTGAGCAATTCGGCCAACATCTTCATCTGACATACTGCTTTGCAATTGACTTTGTATTACTCCATCAAGTCCTCTTGTTAATCCACCATCAGCAAATTTAACTCCACCCCCTGCTTGATTAATTGCTGACAATTCACTTCTAAACATTGCCGTGCTTTCTTTGTTTATGATTGCCTCGCCACCTTCGGCCTCCATTAATCTACCGCCTGTCTGAAATTTAATCCCACCATTTTTATGGCTAGCACCTGTAAAAATTCCTCCGCCAGCAAGTTCTCCACCTTTTGCATATTTTTCAATCATACCTCCTAAAGCAAATGTTGATTTATCAATTGTCTGTAATTGCATTCTAGTCATTAAAATTTGAGCAGCGATTGGTATTAAACTGAATGGATAGGCATATTGAGCAGCGATTTTCATTACGGCTTGAGCACCACTAATAATTGCTTGTTGCTTAGATGATTTTTTGTTTCTTTCAAATGCCTCTCGTTCAAATACTTCTCTTTCGGCTGCTGCTTTATCAGTTATTTTTTTCTCCGCAGCTGCTTTTTGTTCGTCGGTCATTCTCTTAAATCTAGCAGAGTCTCTTAATGCTTTTAACTCAGTAGCTTCAACAGTATTTATACCTTTTATTCTTTCTTGTGTTTCTTTATTTTGTAAATCTGCTCTTGCACCAATTAAACCATTTATACTGCTTAAAGATGTCATTGTATTAGCAAAGGCTTCTGCACCTGCTTCGCCTCCTCCAAATAACTTAACCATAACATTATCTTCTCCATCCTCTCCAACCGCACCACCTAGTTTTTCAATTTCGTTTTTAAAATGTGCAATTTGTTTTAAATCCGCATCATTAATTTCTTTACCAGCAGTTTGTTTAGCAAATATTAAATCAATCTCTTTTTGCAATAAAGTTACATTAGCTGCATTTCTTTCCTTTGATACTGTGCCGCTTTGTCCTAATACAAGCAACAAATCTTCCTGCGCCTTTATTTCTTCTTTTAACTTAGCTATTAAATCTTCTTTGTTAGCTTTGGTTGATATATCTCCTGTTGCTTTTAAAGTATCTAGCCTAATGATTTCATTTTTTACTTTAACAAAATCTTCTGAATTTAAAACTTCCTCTTTTAATAATTTATTAAGTTCAGCTTTCTTTATTGCTATTTCATTTAATGTTGTCTCAGACAGACTATTTATTTGTTCTAAAGTTTTTGCTTTAATACCGCCTGTATCTTGAGCAGCATTTAATTCAAGTTGTGCTTGTTTTAATTGATTAGTTGCTCTTGTAAATTCATCACTTCCTCTTGTCGCATTGTTTCTAGCAGTAGTTATATCTGCTATTTTTTGCTGCAATCCAACAACACTATTTGCATATTCTTTCTCAGCTATATCTGCTAATGTAATTGATGATGTAAAATCACCATTTCCTAATGTAAGAGCAGCAGTTTTTTTAGCAAGAGCATCCATTTGCACATTTAATTCTTTTATAGTAGCATTATTATCCGAGGTCATATCTCTAACCTTTTTTAAACTTTGTGCAGTTGGATTTCCTGTACTATCAAATTCTAAAAATGCCTTTGTAACATCATTTACAATCTTTCTTAATGCTTGCTGCTCAACAACCATTCTTTCTATTTCAGCCTTGGCTGCCGTAGCCTTAGCCGTGTTTATAATTGCATTTTTATATTTATCTAATGCAACAGCAGTTTGTGTAGACTCTATATTTTGCAAAGATAAAGTTCCGTTAAATTCTTTTACTTCTTGATTTAATTTATCAATTGCTTTTTGCCTTTGGTCTGTACTGTTGCTTTCGTTTTTTGCAATCTTAACGTATTCATCAATTTGATTTAATTGAACACTATAATTTTCAGTTGCTTCATCATCAACTTTTTTTAATCTTTCTCTCATTGATAATGTACCTTCGCTTGCTTTTATATAAGCATACAATCCACCAACTAAAGCAGCGAGAGCAGTCGCAGCTAATACATAAGGATTTTTAAGTAGAGTTGAATTTAAAACTCTTGCTTTTGCATCTGCTAATGTTGAAGCTACACTAAAGGTCGCCAATCGTACATTAGACAAAGCAATAGCAACAGAATAAACTCCCCAAGCTAATGCACCTGCTTTTAAGGTTATGCCTATCGCATTTGCTTTTTCAATCATAAAAGTTAAAGCATTTATAACCGCTTGAAATACAGGTTTTAATTCTTCTCCTAATAATATTTTTTGTGCTGAAAACTCTGCATTTAATCTAGCCTGCGATTGTTCTAAAGTTTCTTGTTGTAATAATACTGCTGCTGCTAGACTACTATTGTCTCCATAATCAGTATTTACTTGTTGTAATATATTAGAGTAATCTTCTAGCTGCTCAGTTCCTAATGCACCAATTCCTGTTAAGGCTCTGACGTTTGGAATTAATTTAGATATTGAATCAATATCATTTTCTGCTGCTTTTGAGATTTGACCTAACACCTCAATAAATCCTTCTCCTCTTAATGCACTTAAACCAAAGTTTATGCCTAACTCTTTAAATTCTTTTTTAGCCGTATCGCTTGGATTAGCTAAAGCGGTTATTGAGGCTCTCAAAGCAGTAGTAGCTATGTTCGTATTTAATCCTTGCTTTGTAAGGACGGCCATTGCTGATAATAATTCTTTGTAACCAAGACCTGCTTGCTTGGCTATGGGAGCCACAGTACCAATTGTCTGTGATAATTCTTCTACAGTTGTTTTACCAAATTTCTGTGCTGAGAAAAATGCACTTGCAACTTCGGTGGCTTCGGATGCCTCTAATCCAAAAGCATTTATAACTGTAGTAATTCCATCCGTTGCAGTTGTTAAATCCGTAACCCCACCAATGGCTAGTTCTGATGCTACCCTTAAAAAATCAATTGCATTCGCTGCTGGTACTCCTGCTGAAACTGCATCAAATAATGCTTTGTTCATATCGCCTATCTCTAAACCAAACTCCCTCATTACATCTATCGCACCTGTTTTTAATTTATCTCCAAACTGAGCTATATCTGCCTTTGATAAAAGTGATAACACATTAGTGAAGCCTTTTTCAAATTCTCCAAAGTCACCTGTTACTTGCTGCACCACTCTGCTGATGGCTTGGAAAGCTATAACTGCTCCACCAACTGCAAGACCAACGGCTGCAAGTTTTTCTTTTGCACCTTGTAAAGCACCACTATAATTTCCTACGTTTCTAAAGTTGTTACCGAGTGATTTGTCAAATTCTTTAAGCTTTCCATTGTTGGCCGTGTACTCAGCCTTCATTTTTTGCATTTCCGCACTATTGGAATTTATACCTCCCGTGCTTCGTTTCATTGCAATTAGCAATTGTTTATTTCTAGCGACTAAACTGTTGTAGCTACCATCTAATTTAACTGTGGCTTGCTGCGATTGTAATATAGATTTTTGCTCTAAGTTACGTTCTCCTCTTAATTGTTTTAATTTTAATTTAGTATCAACAATATTTTTAGCGTGGATTTTTTGCATCCCAGCATTCTTCTTGCTGGCAGCAGACATATTTTTTAGCTTCTGCTCGTTGCTTAATATTGCTTTTTCTAGTTCCTGTAACTCTTGTGTTCCAACAACTTTTATATCAATTATCCTTGTAACTTTACTCATACCAAACTGCTTTTATTTTTACACCATTAATATTATTAATTAAAATCTCCTTCTTTATTTTTACCTCTTCAACGTTATCCATATATTTAGGATTACGAGAGTTTATTTTTTTCTTCTTAGCCATTACCCTTTTATTACTTTTGTTATTGTTTCGTTTTTTTGCTCTGTATATAAATCAACAATGTTTCCGTTATCGTCTTTTGTAACCATACCGCTACCACCACCATTTTCTCCTAGATGAACTGAGCCATCGCTAGCAACTGTTAAAACATTTCTTCTGTCTGTTTCAGATGTTCCTCCTCCAATAATTAATATTGCATCATCATCTTGTTTATTATATTGTCCAAGTAAAATTTGATTTTGCAGTTGAGTTCTTAAATTACTACCAAGCACAATGTTTCCATTATTTTTTGGACTTGAATTATTTGCTCGTAAAATTAAACTCTCGTTTTTATAATCATTTACATTTTTCCCTCTTACAATTCTGTTTGTGTTTTCATTAGCCAATGCGCTTTTTGTTTTACCAAGTTTTGGCATTAGCTTTCGGTTTTTTATTATATTAGTTCCTGTTGTTGTATTATAGTATTGTAACAATTCAACTTTTGTGCTGCCTTGCTCAGTTGGTTTGTAATCAATTATTCTATGTATAATCCAATAACTACCATTACCGCCACCAAAATCTTCAATGTATATTGGCTTAGTTAAATCAAGTTGTGATATATGATTAGAACTGAAATTAATATGAACTGTTTTAATTCTTGGACTAACATTTATTTTGTTTACAAAGCTAGACCAAAATCGCTTATACAATCCATCTTTAGCAGGTCGGTCTCCAAAATCTAAATTTTCAAATGCACTATCAGTATCGTGAAATGTACTCGCCGCAGGATATTCTCTAACAATTCCATTTTGTCCATTCTGCCAGTCCCAACTTCCATAGGCATCAGATAATAATGGTTGCATCCCTTCGTATGCTAATATTCTTAAATTATGGTTTTCCATAACTTCGGGTTTGGTGCTTATATCAATGTCATCAATATATTCAGAAACTATTAATGGGAGTCTAACTTTATATTCAGTATTTTTTGTTAGTTCCCAATCCTCAAACATATAAGTTGGAGATGATATTTTGTTTCCTATCTCTTGAACTTTATCAACAAATCCATCTTGCAATTCTACTTCTAGAGAGTGAAATTCTTGCTCTAATTGTTTTTCTATTTCATCAACGTATCCATCATCACCATCTTTTTTATATTTAAAATATAAGTTTTTATTTATATCATCTAAGACAAATTTAGTTGTTGATGGTTTGTTATAATCGACCAACTTTGTAAAGTCGACCGCTTGGCTAGTGTCTTTAAAAAATGTATCGTATGGCTCAACTGTAACTGTTTTGGAAAGTTCATCTGTCGTCCAATACAAATTAAACATTCCTGTTAGCGCATTGATTAAATCAATTTTTTTTATGTCGCAAGGCAGAAAGTTTTCACTTAAAAAATCGTCTCCATTAGCTATTGCGCCGACTCTATTAACTTCAAAAGTTGATTTTTTAGATGTAAAGTTTTCTATTTTATATGTTTTACCAAATGCTCTACCTAAAAATTGTCTAGAATTATCGCTTATTAAAAACGGATGCCTTTGCGAATATTGAGGCTGTTCATTTATATTGTGTATCATAACTGCAACTTCATCTCCAGCTTGTAGATAAACATCTCCAGTTTTTATTTCTAAAGTTGTTTGGTGTAAATGAGTAAAGGTACTCCCATTATCCAATGCATCTAAATATGAAAAATTAGTTCCATCAATTTCTGCTGAGGCTAATATTATGGGGTCTCCATTGTTTCCTGCACCAATACACATATTCTCAAAGATTGGGTCGGTGTGTTGCGATATTATAAATTGTTGTTGTGATTGTGTATTTGAATTATACAACTGCATTGTTGGTCTGTTATTTATAACCAAATTTCTAAACACTAAAACAGATGCATAAGCAATTGTATGGTTTGGCATTGCTATTTCTAACGATACGTTTATCTCATAATTAGCAGACTGAGCAGCTATAAAACTATGATATGGTGCAGGACTTGTATTAAATAAACCTTCATTATATTCAAAGCCCATCTGAGTTTGACTTGCAAATTCTGGCAATGCAACTGTTTGTTTATTAAATACATCTTTTGTTTCAACATCAAAAGGTGCTAATTTATTAATTCCTGTGCTTTCAATATAAGGGCCAACTCTTCTTATTAAAAAACCCATAGGAATATGATTAACAGAATTTGGAGGAGGTACAGGTTGAGAATGTGTGCTTCCGAATTCAGCTCTTATTTCTCTATCGGGATGTCCTAATTGATTGTCTCTATTCCAATCTGCAAATGATGTAGGAATAATTAATTTTTTAAAGGTGTCAGTATCAAAAAAATTACTTTCTATTTTATAACCTAACTCTGAAAAATAATGTCTTACTAAATAATCAACAAAGTAAGAAGGTCTAACTTCTGACAAATCCATTTTTTTAATTGTCTGACCATTTGGTAAGTGGAAATGCTTCTTCCATTCTCCCCAGCATATAACAGGCAAGCAAAAAACTGCGCCAGCACCAGCAGGAGTTACTGTTTGTAATATTTGATTTGCAAAGTTCCAAAAAGAATTAGTCCAAGTATAAACGTGAGGATTACCATTTGTATCTAAATTAAAGTTAGTTACTTCGCACATATCTTCTTCTGCAAATCTCTTCCCCCAAGTAACGTTGTTTCCTATAATTGTAATTGTATATTCTCTAACTTTTGTGTCAGACAATGCAGATTTAACTTGCAACCTTCCAGCCACTAATATATTGTGATTTTTACTTACTCTTACTTCAATGCTGTTATCTAAATATTGCTCAATATCCATAACATTATCAAATCCAATATGTTTTAATATTATATTATTATTTTTTGTAGCTGGTATTTTAATTGATTTACTGTACGTTCCAGTCGTTTGATTTATGTTAGTAATATTTTTTATACCATAATTCAATGCTAAAGGAAAGTTTGTGTTACTGTACATATCGATAACACCATATACAAGATTATGTTTGTGTATTTCTATTTTAACCTCGCCACTCGTCATCTATCTTTGTGTTGTTATTTCATTAGACATAGCTAATGTTAATTTCATTTGCCCTAATGATAATCCTTTCGGTTTTGTTGTTGCTTTTTTTGTTATTGAATAAACAGAATTTATTTGTCCAGTTCGTACATTTTCAACCCACACTAATGGACTTGTAATAATTTCAGAAAGCCATTTTAAAACAGTTGCTTTTTCGTGTTTACTTGTAACTCGTAATCTTTCATTTGCAATTATGTTTTGGGTTTGCAAAGTATGAGAACGTTGATTATAAGTATTGTTAGCATTATAACCAAGACTGTTATAATCATTTTCAGTATTTGTTCTTCTGTAACCTAAATAACTTTTACTTAGATTGCTTTTAACATTTGTGCTAACTTCAAGTTCACTATTAAATGTGTAGCCATCTATTCCTCCCTTTCTGTTTTTCCAATATACTCTTAGCCTTTCAGTTGTGCAAGTATCTTTATTAATTCTATAAGAGCCGATTTCTGTTTTTGTAGAGCCTCCAAAATCAATAACTGAATATTCTACCTTATGGACATTGCTGGCTATTGTATCCCAAGTAGATTGACCGATTTTTGATATTATATTCGGTACACCGATGCCAGCACTATTAAGTCCATAAGATAGATTATCTAATTCATAAGTTGCATATATGTTATTATTATCATCTTTTGCGTTTACAAGAAATTTGTGTTTTTTTGCGTTAATATAAAAATATGCATACTCGCTATCTGTTACTGACATTGATATATCTGCAAATGGTTTGTTAGTTAAAAACTTTCCAGCACCAAGATTAGTTTGAGGATGTATTCTGTAGCTATCAAACCAAGTAACTTGATTTTTTTGATATGTATCCTCGTGTTGTGTTGCTGCATCTATACCAAAAGCGTGCTTGCTTGGTTGCCACATATTCAAATTGTTTATATAAAATAATGTGCCGTTTGGTGATACAAACTCCTCAGTCATTAGCAGTCTCCATTTTACTGAGCCTTCAAATTCAACTCTATCATTAAATTCATTTTTTTCTCTGATTTTAGTTTTTATTTCGTCAGCTAATATTTCAGATGGATTAATTAAAAATTCTCCGTTGCTTCCAAACTCCATAGGTTGCCTTAGTAATCCACTTATATTTGTAAATAAATTAGATTGAACGTCCTCTTTTTGAATTACATAAATAATATTTGCAGCAGTAGAACTTTGAAATTTCCAAACAAATGGTCTTGTAACATCGTACAAAACTGCGCCATTCATAACTTCTGTTATCATAATTAATATCGTTTTTTTCTTGTGCCTTTGCTTTTTGGTTTTGTTTTAGTTCCGTAAGCCTTCTTTTTTTTCTTCGCCATTATATTTTATTTATTATTATATCTACACTTTTTCCTAGTTCCAAATCTATTGTTCTATTAATTCTTGAGCTACTTCTTTTTATTGCTTTATCAACAAAATTAATTCTGCTTCTATCAAAACGTCCTCTTCGAGTCGGCATCCCAACTTTACTGTGTGTGTAAGCTATGGCATATGCAATACCTTTAATAACTTTATCACTACCAGCAACCCCTTTACGTTCTAACCACTTTATTAATGCGTCTATCCTTGCCTTTGCTCTTGGGTATTTTATCTGACTAGCCTTTACTCCTTTATCTAAAAAAGTCCAATAAAAATTACCCTCTACACTTACTGAGGTCTCAGCAGGTCTCACTCTGAGGCTTTTTATTAGACCTCCAGCCCTCTCAGTTCTGCCCTGTTTAATTAGTTCAACACCAAATGCCGTTGCATATTCCTCGCCTATTCTTCTTAATATTTTCTTATCAAAATACATCAGTAAGAGTAACAAGTTGTAAAAGTCTTTATTGGAATAGAGCATACAATACCAACTACGTTATCGTTAAATTCTCTGCTTACTCTTTCAATGGTAAGCTGGCCACCTAATATATATTTTCCCTCATTATTTCTTACTAGGTTTTGGATTGTGCTATCAAAAAAATCTTTTAATATATCAAATGTTTGCTGCAATCCATCTTGACTATTATCTAATGCCTCTGCATTAAATGTGTAGCAATGAAAAACACAATTATATGTTTCATCTCCTTTATAAACATTTGTAAACGAACTGTCTGGAGGCAATAACATCATAAGGGGATATATGCTGCTTGCTCTGAAGCTATTTATCTCTCCTAAATAACCAAAAGCAAATTTATTAAAATTGCCTATTGATGCAGTTTCAATATCATCTATTAAGTTCTTTAATGTTGTAGTTGCCATTACTTTTTAATTTTTTGTTTCTTATGTTCTAATTCTTGATACTTATTTTTATATTCTTGGTTTGCTGATTTCCAACTCATATAAGTTAATACATCCCAAACCTCTGTCTCTTCTACACTTTCAACCGCATTATATTTCCATCCCTTTGTAAATATTCCGTCAGTTGCAATATCATAAATACTATTAAGCCAGCCATATTCATCTAAGATGTGACTAATTTTTTTTCCTGTTCCACTTTGTTTTCCGTAGAGATTAGGATACTTTGACTTAATCGTTTGTTCCACTTGGACAAAAAAAAAGCGAACGACATTATAATATCCATTGTCAAGCTTTCAAATTCTTTTTCTCTTTTATTTCTATTATAATCGTGTTTACCTTCTCCAGCCTTCCTGCACAATATAGCCATCTGCTGAGGAATGAAATCAAATCTATTATCTACTTCTTGCCCTAGTATAACTTCAAGTTGTTTAACCTCAGCATATTCTCCAAATGTCATTTTATCTAATGTTAGCTTAGGAAAGTAATAACTCTCCCCGTTATGAACAAAAGCCATCCCACTATAATCCCCATCATACTTTTCGTTATTCATCATATTATTAAAAATGTTAATAACCTCGCCTGCCTTATCATAAGGAATTCCATCAGCTTCAGTCAAAGGAATGTTTAAAAGTTTTGCAACAATTTCTATTGTGCAATCCATTTCATCACTATCTCTCTTAATAATATCGTCCTCTTGTGACAAATCATACTTGTTTAATATCTTCCAATAATCAGTAAATTGCTTTACTGTCATATCAGAATATTGACTTGGAATTTTAACTTCTTTATTATCAACTTGTACTATTACCATATTGCAAATATATTTTTAAATTTATTTTAATTTATGCAGTTTATCCGTAGTAGGTAATTTGATTTGATTTTGCTAATTCAAAAAACATTCTCATCATCAATGCATCAGAAAAGTCTGGACTTCTTCCTATGCTATTTTTAATTTTGTCTTTACCTATAATCTGCAACTTATTATCTTTATCCATATCCTTCATCTCAACCACTTCTAATTCTTGTATAATATAATCTTTTGCTTGCATATCAGCAACACAAAAAACCTCTCCTCTGTTTACTAACTTTGCAAACTCATAATAACATTGTGCTTTCAAATTTATATAATTTTCTCCTCGCAATGCCCTACTGTTATTTATAAAGCCTTTGCAACCTCTAACCATATCAACAAGGCCACCGCCAACTCCATCTTCATCAGCAACTATATTACCTCGTCTTACTTTATATTTTGTAGCCATTTTATTTACTTCATCAGCAAGCTCTAATATACTTAATTTTTTATATTGTTTTATTTCTTCGCACCGCCAACCATTCCAATAACAAATTACTGAACTGTCAGCACCATATCTAGCTATATCAATGCTTAAATAACTCTCGCCACCAGCAACAAAGTCATTAGTAAATAAATCATTTATAGCATCATAATTAAATAATTTATTTTGTGTATCATCATATTTCCAATTTCCATTTAATAATCTTTCTCTTGAAACCCTATCTAATCTTTGAAGCTGGCCAACGTAATGTTTACTGATATAAGGATTATCTGTTACTAATGATTTAACAAATTTTTTGTGAGGTGGCAACGTGTTGTTTTCGTCTGGCTTATAAAACTCATTGTATAACCAATTTTTAGTAGGGTTACAAGTTAAAAGTATTTTAGGAATTAGGTTATTATCATCTAATTTATATCTTATCCTTGAAGATAATATTTGATAAGCACGCTGAGTAACTTCTGATGCCTCATCAACAAATGCACCTGTTATTTCCATACTTCCTAGTTTATCAAAGTAAGGGTCTGATGGATAGTAAAACAAATCTTTAAAAACTATCTCACTTCCTGTACTATGAAATTTTAAAAAACCCGATTGCGAATTGTATTTATAATCAGCAGTTGTCAATCCCTGCATCTGCATAACTTCTAATAAAGTATTTAAGGTCGTAGCTTTTAATGTGTGCAGTTTACTTCGGCCTATCAGCCATCTTGTGTTTGGATATATTAAACACATTTTTAATATCCAATAACATCCTAATAATGATTTACCGCCACCAGCACCCCCACCAAATAATAAACTGTTTGTTTCTTTATCTTCTAATATGTCAAGTGCCTTGGTTTGTTTAGCAGAGAATTTCATCTACTTCGTTTATTAAATTTTTCCTGTCCTCCAAAATCAAAAGCATAGTGACAATCAAAACATAATAACTGTATGTTGCTTTTAACAAATTTTAACTCGGGATATAACCCCTTTGGTTTTATATGTGAGAAATATTGTGCTAAAGGCTCGTGGCCTAAATGCCTTTTACAGTTGGTGCATATATGTTCTCTTTCATCCCATATCTCAAAGAACATCTGCTTTTGACTATTCTTCTTCTTTCTCATACGTTTTTATTTCTACTATTTTAATTGGCTCTCCTTGTCTACCGCTAACTTCAACACTATCTGAATATCCTCTATCCTTTAAATATCTCATAGCAATACCAACCGCAGTCATATTTTGATTTGCAACCTGCTTATATAACATTGACTCTGTAAAATCTTTTTTTGATACTTGCACATCATTAGAAAGCCTTGCATATACCTTGTCCTCCTGTAACCACCTGTAATGTGTCTGCCTTGCTATTCCGACCGCTTTACAAGACGGAGTTATTATACCTAGGTTTTTTTCTAAAGCAATTAACATTTCTTGTTTCTTTACAGGATATAAATTATTTGCTAGAGCAAGGTCATCAATTATTTCTTGGTCTAATTCTGATTTTAATTTGTCCTTTGTAGCGTCACTATTTGTCATTTTTTTTTATATATTTGTTACATTAAGAACGACTTACTATAAGAAGATTCTTGATAAGTTCTAAAGAGACCAATACTAATCGTGTTGGTTTTTTTAGTTTATCTTTTCTGCTTTCTTACCTGTGAATTGTTCCCACCTTTCTATTATAACATCACAGTATTTCTCATCTAATTCCATACCATAACATTTTCTGTTTAGTTTTTCTGCTGCTATTAATGTTGAGCCACTTCCTGCAAATAAGTCCAATACTTTTTCTTGTGGCTTTGTATTATTATTAATTTGATATTCCATTAATTCAATCGGCTTTGTTGTTGGATGCAAGTTATTTCTGTTTGGCCTTTGAAAATCCATTACTGTTACTTGCTTTCTGTCACTACCCCAATAATGTCCTGCACCATCTTTCCAGCCATATAAACAAGGCTCGTGTTTCCAATGATAATCTTGTCTTCCCATAACCATTGAGTTTTTATTCCATATTAGACATTGCCTTACTTTCCAATTTACATCGTGACAGGCACCTCTAAAATTATATCCTTCACTATCTGCGTGCCATATATAAAAAACACCTCCTTGTTTTAATACGGCATCTGCATTCATAAATGTATCAGTCAAAAACTGTCTAAAGCCTTCATCACTCATTTTATCATTTTGTATTTTAAGTGCGTCTTTAGTTTTTCCTGTATAATCTACATTGTATGGTGGGTCTGTTATTAGTATATCGACCTCTTGATTTTCTACCAGCATCTGCACGTCATCTAGATTGGTGCTATCGCCACACATAATTCTATGTTCTCCAAGTTTCCAAATATCTCCTCTCTGTACTTTATAATTTGCTACTTCGGGAATTTCGTCATCATCTATTAATCCATCTTCGGCTTCAATATCATCTAGGTTTTCCCATACGTCTAATCCCCAGTCAGCTAATTGTACACTATCCCACTCGTTGGCTAGTATATCCCACTCCCATTCTCCAAAGCCAACATTATCTTTTATAATAAACTCATCTTTTTTTTCTTGAGACCAGCCAACCGCAACATCAATCCAAACTTCTTTTAATCCTGCCTCTTTGCAAGCCCTTAATCTCATATTACCTCCAAGCACAACAAAATCTTCATCAACAACAATTGGTCTCTTTTCCAACATCTCTGGAAACTCATTAATTGAATTTAATAATTTCTTATACTTTTCGTCTTTTATTATTCTTGGATTTGATGGATTTGGTTTTATCTTATTTAATTTGATAAGCTGCTTCATAGTATTATATTATTTTTTTTCAAATATAATAATTTTAAAAATAGTGTGTTATCCTTGCTATTTGGCCGCTTTCTTTTTCGTGTAAAAAACCCTCCACCGCTTTTGGAACTCCTGTGTATCCCTTACGACTGTGCCAGCTATCCGTTCCACTTGGACTTCGCATATACTCTACAGTCACACCAATATAATCTTTGGCATCTCTCCATTTATGTTTTATTTTATGATGCAGATGATGTAAGTACCAATACCTGTATTTTGTCTGCGACCATAAAGATGGTTTTTCTTGAGCCATAAGCAGAGGCAACTTATCCATCTTCGCACCATCTCCGTGTTCTAATCCTATCAAGTTATCTCCATATACATAATATTTTCTATGTGCTACTGATATGTCAAATTTAACATCCTGTGCTTTTCTAAACCAGCTTTTTAATGTATGTGCTAAATGAAATCCACTTTGATAATCGTGATTACTCATACAATGCACTACATCAACAGGTGCAACTGTTCTTAGTATCTCAACGCATTTAACATATAGTTTTAATGCAGCCTCGTAGTGCATCCACCACTTTTTATCTGTATCTTGAATTGTCCCAGCGGTGGTCTGATTATAAACATTGTCGATATGAAGAATATCATTACCAATACAAAATAAAACTTTTTCAATTTTAAATCCTTTTGTTTTTTCTAGCAAACCAACAACTCCATTTAAAACTCTATCAACGGCAGTCTTTGTATCGTAGCCACTATTGGTCTCTGATTGATTTGCATATTTACCAATATGAATGTCAGCAGGATTAACAACTAACAAATGATTGCCTTGACTTCTTACAATATCTTTATATGCTGGACTGTACTCTTGTATAAATTTATTTACTCTTGCAAATAATTCTTTTTCAGTTAAGCCGTAATCTTCTTTTGTTACTATACTAAATCGCAACTCGCCACTCATTGATTGCCAGTGCTTAACAGATACTACATCTTTTTTATCTATGCCTCGGTCTTTTAAATGTATGTCTAATGCAGTATTACCATTTAAATTATCTACAGTATCTCCTCTGTGTTCGCTTATTAAATCAGCCTCTTCTTTTGATAGCCGCATTCTTTTTCCACCATATTTTGTGCTATCACTCATCCAAACTCATTTTTAATAAAAATAAATAACCAATTATATCATCAACAGTATCTTCTGTCTTGTCGTTTATTCCTTTGTTTTTTATACGGCTAAGTTTATCATCTAGCCTTGAGCATATTGCCTCTCGAGAATTTAATTTACTAAATATTTTTGGTGGATTTAAAGCCGTGTTGCCATAGGCTTTGTTTTTTTCTTTTAATAAATCAATTACTTTCTTTGCAACCTTATCTAATTTTTTATTAAACTCAGTTGACATTTATTTTATACATTATATTATTCTGTTATTATCTTCTAACCAATATCGCCAATAATTATTCTCTGTTTCCTGCACAATATCATACATTGAATTATTAGTTTTATTGATTTCAAATCTTATATTATCTCCTTTTTGTATATCAGTTAGAGTGGTATTTAAAGAATGTCTAACGTATTTTAAAAACACTTTTCTAGGGATATGATATACTCTTACTCCATCAATCTCCATAACACAAATATATAAATTATTTATTTACTCTTTTTTATATAGCCGCTTTGAATAAAATTACCTGTCTCTCCATCATTGTTTTTTTCGGCAATCATATCAGATACTACATATCCGTTTTTTGTTACGACCTTAAATATTTCTTGGCCGTTTACTTTTTTCCATTGAGGTTTTATTTCCTCAACATCTTCTTTTAATATTCTTAGTTTTATTATTTTTTCCATAGTGATTTGTTTTTAATTATTTTTAATCCATTTATTGTTAGCATCTAAAGTAACCTCAGCTATAAATAATTTATTCCAATATTTAGGCTCTATCAAAGACAAAAATAAACTCTCATCTTCTTTTTGATACAAATAATATGTATGGCCTTTAATTGGTATAAAATTAAATTCTGATTGGTTGACGAGTTCGTTCCATTTATATAAAGAAATAAGCCGTGCATATTCTTCTTTTAGTTCTTTAAATTTTGCAGACAAATAATGATTTACATCTACAGTCTGCTGAGTTACCCAAGCATTGGTGTTTGGTATTTCTATTTTTGGTGCGGCTAAATTATCTCCATAAGGCATAACCGCTTTATCATCCGCAAACATATCGGGTTTTTCTTTTTTCTTCATTTTGTGATGGGGGGTTTCCCCCCCTTGTTATTTATATTAGCAGCTGCAAATACCAAGCATATCTTTTGCTCTCATACTGTGCATCCAGCTTCTTTGTGTTGCTCCGTTTACTCTGTTATATGTGTGGTTAAAATATACTTCTGTTTCTTCCGTTCTAATTTGTCCTAGGCTTGAGTAAACTTTTGTTTCAAACCAATACCATCTGTTATTGTCTTTTGAAAAGCCGTACATATCTCCAGTTCCGTCGTTTTTACTTGTGTATGATGAGTGAAGGTTGTTTAATTCTATTAGTTGTTTTAGGTCTTTTATAGTCATTTTAGTAGTTTTTTTGTTGTTTAATTATATGTAAATATACAACTTATTTACTAACTGTGCAACTAATTTGCATAAATTAACATTTATTTTTCACATCTTTCTCTTATCATTCCACTCATAAATCCAAAGCAATAAGCGAATAATATTAGGATAATTTCTACCATATTATTTAATTTAATTGATTTCTAAAATTTTTTAACTCACTCAGCAATGTATGTTTGTTTAAGCCATACCCGTCCAAACCAAAATATTTATAAACATCTTTAAGTTTAAAGTTTTTAGTTGATTCTAATTTATCGTTATTATATAATTCTAAAGTGGTGCAGGTAATTATAAGATTATAAACTCCTAAGTTTACCATCTCTCCTTTATACTCAAATTTCTTATCCATATCTTTATACCAAGGAGTTTTCTTTACATTCCAATTTTTTAATTTTTTCATTTAATAAGGTTTTCCATTAATAAGTATTTCATCATCATCCCAATTATTGGTTTTATAACCAAGCTGCTCTTTCCATTTTGATTGCATTTTACTTTTTCTCAAAGCATATTTTTTGCCTCTATATTTTGGAGACTCTTCTTGCAATTTAGCCCTTGCTCTTTTAATACTTGGTGCTGATGATAGTTTTCCTTTTGCATATATACTCAAAAAATCTCTTTTTTCTAAGCCTAAATCCAAAAGTTCATCATACCATATATTTGAACAAAGCCTGTAATCGTCATCTTTGAGTGATGGATGCTTACTTAACCACCACTCAATTTTCTCAGATAATTTTTTATACTTCATCATACTTTTTTAATATTAGCTTTTTTATTTCATCTTCGGTTATTACATTATACTTTGCAGCCAAGACCTCAGAATCATAATCAGACAATGCATTAACTCTGTCGACAATGTTACAAAATATTTTATACCATTTTTCCTGCATAAAATGATTGCCGTCATTCGTAGCTATATTATAATGTAGGCTTCCTAAAGTCCAGACTTCAATATTTTCATATTCATCCATAACAAAATTTAGATTTTCAGTTTGTTTATATTGTATGTTATAGGCTGTTATATTGCTGATGTAAGCATACCAAATGGCTCTTATTTCATCTTGGTTTTTTGCATAAGTTCTTATTAAAGAATTTACTTGTTTTTTATTTACGATACATACTGACATAGTGTTTTTTTTTTAGTTATTATATATTAAGACCAATTTGCAGTTACTTTTTTCTCAATAAAGTCCTCATCTACTTTATGTTGTAACCATCTGTGATTAAAATGCACCTTTACCGCTATCCACATATTTAGTCGTTCTGATGCCCAGTTGTTGGCTTGTTTTTCAGAGTGGAATTTAGCAGGCCTCCCTCCTAATAATGGTGTTTCTCTTGCTATTTTTAAAGTTTCCTCGTTTAATACTACCCAAAGGTTAGTTGTTTTTTCAGTTTTCATAGTTTTTGTTTTTTTGTTAGTTTTTATTAGTTTACCTTAAATAATGTTTGCCCGTTTTCAAGTAAAATTTGGTGCTTGTTTACCATAATTACTGTTGTGATTTCTTCGCTAGTTTTACCAAAGGCAAAGTTTCTTGTATATATTACTTTGTCTCCTCTTTTTAGTTTAGCGGCTGGGTTTTTATCTAAGTTTGTCATTTTTTTTTGTTGTTTAATTATATGTAAATATACACTTTATTTTCTAAACCTGCAAACTATTTGCATAAATAATCACTTATTTTCAATAAACTTCTTTTGCCTACAAATGCCTACTAAAATGTGCTAATGCCTGCAAATGCCTACTTTCTCCTACTTTTGCCTGCAAATGAGTGCTAATGAGTGCTAATGAGTGCTTTTTTGAACATTATTGAACATTATCGTACATTGTCGATAATTGTGTAACATTGTTTAAATTATGTGATTATGTGTAAAAAAAAAGGGGGAGTAACAAAAACAAGTAATATTATTATTATTCAACCAAAAACAACTCCCCCTTAAATTTTCTAGTAATCTGAGGTTTTTCCTCTTTGTCACTAGGCCTTAGTTAATTAGGCTCATCCTTTGTAACTAAGATTCTGTACAGAATATATGCTATCAAAAATAATAAAAAATTTGTCATAATTCCATATAATTATTTAATTCTTTTATAGCTTCATCAAGGCCTGTGCATACAACGGCTTTATAATTTCTGCTATTCAAATCAGCAATCCATTTTTTTTGATGTGGACTTGGATAATTGCCTTTTACTTTTAACTCTATTGCAAGTCCATTATAATTTTTTTTTGGCTCATATACAAACATATCGGGAAAGCCCTTGACATATCCGCTAGATTTCATTTTTATAGCTTGAGACATTGATGTTCTTATTCCACCAGCACTTGCACAAAATAGAATATTTGGATAAGACAACTTCATATATTGCACAAGAGATTTTTGTAATGTATGCTCTGGAGACCCCAGCTTTCTTTTTTTAGTCCTCAATTTTTAATTCACTATTTGGAGTTATATCCATTATCCCGTCATCAGTTTCAGATATATTTTCAAATATAAATTCAGCACATATTTGATTTATTGTTTTTTGTGTTATATTATATTTTTTAGCCGTCTCTTTTGGTGACTCTTTTATTCCTATAACCTGCAAAAAAATGTCTTTTTTCATTTCTAATGTTAAATCTTTAAAATTTATTTTTTTCCTCATTTGATTTGATTAAATTGAATTGCATTTTTTTCTCTGTAACTATCTGCCTTTGTTCTGCTATGTTCATCTTCAGCATTTCTAATTATGTCTTTGTCTCTTTGTCTTGCATATTGATATATCCAATCCATTATTATACCGCCATCAAGCCTTTCATATACTTTTCCAAATCTTCCAAGTTTGGCCATTTTAAAACACAAACCTAAATCTAGCATTGTCAAATGTTTATATTCAGCTAAAATTAAATCTGCTACATCATAAACTATATCTTCATTTAATCCGTTTTTTACACTAAAAAATTTATTAGTTTCTACTAATAATAAGCAAATTTCATCCCTTGTAATTTCTTCATTTAATTTACATAATTTATT
>Ga0098055_1000716_pt1 | contig 19252 bp, 29 predicted proteins | sample 17_taG_FD_75107 | JGI IMG/M metagenome (GOLD analysis project Ga0098055, IMG submission 75107) | Marine viral communities from the Subarctic Pacific Ocean - 17_ETSP_OMZ_AT15314 metaG | ecosystem: Environmental > Aquatic > Marine > Oceanic | place: Pacific Ocean | collected 2015-01-18 | reverse complement strand
GTGCATGAGCTAAGCGAACTGCATTTAGCGCACGCACACAAACGCATGCTTGCCACATTGGAAAAGATCGGCAATGCTATGCAAACAGGGGAATTTACGACAGATTGGCCTGACGTAAATCAAGTCTTCCTTCCTGCATGGATGGAAGACGAAGTAGACGCATTTTAAACAAGGAGACAAGTCTATGAAAATGCTAACACCAAACCAAGTTCTATTCGAGAACGTAACCGCGCAATACCCGCGCATCAATCAAACCTATCGCTTTGACAACATGGAAAACAAAACTGTGCCATGCAAGCCAGAGGAAGATGGGGCAGCCTATGAAATCTCATTCAATATGACGAACGAGGACGCCACAGAATTTCTAAAAAAGTGTGATGAAATTTACGCGGAAACTGCGGGTGCAGATACAAAGCGCAAGTGGAAACCCAAGCCCATGTATTACCCATACAAGGAGCTGGATGACGGGCAACCGCAAGGCAAAGCCAAGCTCAAGGGTGCTTACAATGGCGAAGCCACAAAACCACCACTGCAAAAAGATGCGAACAAAAACACCCTACCAGCGGATTTCCGCCTAACGTCTGGCAGCAAAGTCAATGTATGGGGGCAGCTATTCGCGTATAATACGGGGGCTGTGTCTGGTGTTGGGCTTCGGTTGCGCGGTGTGCAGGTATTGGAACTGCAAGAGGAAGCGTCAAATGATCCTTTCAGCGCGACTGATGGATTTACTGCAGCAACGCAAGAGGATGATCCCTTCGGCTTGCCACCTGTAACCAAAGCACCGCCCGCGCAAAACGTGCTAGAAGACGAAATCCCGTTCTAAGCAAAAAAAATGCCCCGCGTGGGAGTGCGCGGGGCAAGTTTATTATGAGACAAGAAACAAATAATCGTGTGAGGAGCATTTGTTAAAACAATGATAGGGCAAGATGTAGGCAAGATCAAGTACCCAGAACCTATATATAGCGTATATGCACCGCAAATCATAAGCGCGTTGCAGCTTAAAAAGACAAGCCACCAAGAACACCACGGGCCTTGTCCGAATTGCGGGGGTGTTGATCGGTTTTGGATTAGCGAATATCAAGGGAATCTAAAGGTCAACTGTCGGCAATGTCAGGACTGGCAAGGCATCATTGATATTTTGCGTCAGCGCGGCCTTTATCCAGACAAAGAACATGTGAGCGACGCAATGGATAATGTAGTTAAACTACCAGAAACACCAGAGATACACCCGTACCTAACCCGAAAGCGCATAAAACAGCACGGCGCAATCGTGGACGAAAGCGATCTACACATTCGCATCATCAACAACAAAGGCAAAGTTGTCGGCACGCAATTCATAGACGAAAGCGGCAAAAAGAAATTTAACTATGGGCTAGACTACAAAGGGTGCTTCCACGTTATCGGCGGCACAATAAAAGATTTTGCTTACCTTTGCGAAGGTTTTGCCACCGCTGCGGCTGTACACGAGGCCACGGGCAAGCCTGCGGTGCATTGCTTGAACGCCAGTAATATAACAAATGTTATAACCGCGCTTCGTGAGGTCAAACCAGAAACGCGCTTTATCGTTGCAGGGGACAATGATCCAGCAGGTATCAAAGCATGTGAACAAGCGTTCAAAGATCACGGCGTGGAGTGCGTCATACCTGACAGCGAAGGTTTAGACTGGAATGACGTTTGGGTAGCGCGGGGTGCAGAAGCTACACGCAAGAAACTAGAACCGCGCAACGTGCTAGACGATGTAATCTTTCCAAGTGATGCAAGGCCACAACTGGACAGCACATATATAATCAAGAACTGGATCGCGGAAAACTCAATTAGCGTTGTGTATGGCCCATCAAACGTGGGCAAATCATTTTTCTGCATGAGCCTAGCCTACCACATTGCTGCGGGTCAGGAATGGGTCAACAATAAGATCAAGCGCGGGTCAGTCTTATATCTTGCCACAGAGGGTGGCAGGGCATTCGAAAACCGACTGTATGCCCTACACGAGGCGCACGGGTTCAACGATGTATCGCTTGCGGTCAGACCCTCGCCCATCAATCTATATGACGCAGATGAAGATATAGCCAAGATTGAAGCTATCATGAGCGAAATCGGAAAGCGCATGGAACCTGTCACGGTTTTAGTCATCGACACACTGGCACGCGCCACGGCTGGGCAGATGGACGAAAACAACAACTCCGAAATGTCAAAGCTAATTGCAGGACTGGACGCTATACGAGAGCGAACAGGGGTGCACATTATGCTTGTCCACCACAGCGGCAAGGATGCGTCGAAAGGTGCGCGGGGCGCGTCTGCATTGCGTGCGGCCTGCGATACAGAGATTGAACTCTCATTCGACGAAGAAACGCGCGTTCGCACCGCAAGAGCAACTAAACAGCGTGACATGGAGACAGGCGCAGAGATTAACTTTATTCTGCAGATTGTTGAGCTGGGAGAGGACGCAGACGGGGATCAAGTCACGACTTGTATCATACGCGAGGCCACGCAAGAGGAAATGGAAGAAGCGCAAAGCGACAACAAGCCAACGGGGAAGAACCAAAAACTATTCGTGAAGTGCTTCATGCAGCTACGCGGGGAACGCGTGGGCGCGCCCAATCCTGCGGGGGCTGGCTGGCCTGAACCAAGAAAATTCTGGTGCATGGATTTGGAAACGCTGGGGGACCACTTCAAGGGAAAGGTGGCGACAGATAGGCCGCAACAAACATGGACACAGACCTTGAACGGAATGCACGAAAAGGGCTTGATTGAGATAAACGACGGCAAAATATGGCTAACTGGCAAGGCGGGAAGGGCTAGCGATGGGGAAGCGGATGCACCGTTTTGAATATACTGCAGTTTCAATGGGTTATGATGGGTTTCCGTTTGGTTCCGTTCAAAACCGTGCAAAAACGTGCACTGACCATGCACTGCACGGAAACACGGAACTATATATAAAATAGTTCCGTGTACGTGCATTCGGTACTTAGGGCATAAAATAGGATTTAGATTTGCAGAAAAGAGAATTTCCCAAATGGTTGCGGGATAGGATAGCCGCAGGAACAGCGCGGGTATATCCGCATGGCACGTTTAAGGTGGCGCGCGGTTTGACGCTGGCAGACAAGTTGCAGAGCGTGACAACACTAGATGAATTAGAGGGCTTCGCCAATCGCCGCAAATATGGCGCACAGGTGGAACCGTGGACAGACGAAGAGAGGAAGGAAATACTATGGCGAAAGATGGAACTAATGAAAGCGCGTTGAGGTGGTCAGTCTATGATGACGGGCTGCGCATCTGGACAAGCGAACGCGGGGAGTATGTCGGAACGATACCCACCCGCGAATTGAAATACATTTTGCGCGATATGGCGCGGCGATTGGCTGAATTGGATTAGCCTTGTTCAGGCTCCAATTCTGCGACATGATCCATCCATGCCCATTCGATGCAATCCTTGATCAGTTTGTCCGCATCGTCTGGGCTTGATGCCATGTCATACACCGCATGCACGGTTGTGGTTAGGATTGCAGCAAGGTGCGTCGCTGGATTTTGCACATCTTGCTTTGCGATACGCTCTAACGCGTTGAGCGTCTCAAATTTCGCGTGATCCCACTGTTGTTGTGTTGTTGGTGTGTTCATTGTCTTATTCCCTTATGATGTTAGCACGATGTGTGCGCATGTGATTAGCGTTAGAAACACGGCCCATGTCGCACATAGTTTTTCGGCGGTGTTCATGTTGCGGAATATTTGGATGTAGTTTTTCATAGTTCTTGCTCTATCTTGATTGTGCCTACCTTGTTTCCATTGTAGTCGCGCACAGTTCTCTCCATTGTTGATGCGTCATATCCATCGTACACCGCATCACTGAACCACTTAGCTTGCCTAGATAGTATGCCGAATATTTCATAGAAGGGGTGCACGTCCTGAAACGCGGCATTGTCCATATCAATTGTCATTGTGAATTTCATAGTTCACGCTCCATCTCGAAGATCATAAGGGACATAAAGTGGTAGTAATTCTGCAGAACACTATTGATCACCTTGTCACTGGGGTTTTCGTCGATTGATCCCATCTCAATTGCTAGATCAACTATATCGCCGTTGTAGACTGGGATCGGCAATGCGCAGCCAGACAGCCACTCAGCAAGTGCCTTGGGCTTGCCTTGGCGCGGTATCTCGTGCCCATACTCATTGTGAAAGCGATGCATGATGTACGCGATCTTTTCGCGTCTATCTGTTAGCGCACTTCCCCATCCATCATCTTTGATCCGATCAAGAATATATTGCTTGTAGAGCGGCTTGTATTTTGTGTGATGTACTTTTGTCATTGTCTCTTATCCTTTGTTGTGTTGTGGTATCACTATGAAATCAAAGTGATACCTTGTCCATTGTTACGTAGCGTCACTTTAACCAAATTGCGAACCGCTTTTTTGAGTTGTTGTCCCAATATGATGATATTCTAGCGACTTCGCATTGCATCACTTCGCCTTCTTCGATCATTGCAATTAATGCAAGCTCGGCGCGTGTGTAGCTCTTATATCCTTTGTCGTAGCAGTAAGTCATAATTTACCCTTTCTTTCTTGCGTCAATGTAACCTGCAACGCCAGCGTATGACATGAGGTCCAATTCATCATTCACGCGCACCCAATTTGCCACAAGGGAAACAGTGTATCCGTTGTGCTCTAGCTCTCTTGTTGCCCATTGCTGAAACTCGTTTGGCGTCTGTTTGTGCATGGTGTAATCCTTTCCTATGTTTAACCCATGCAAAGGGCGCACGCTCTGGTGCGCCTAATGGATGCGGTTAATGATGGCCTACTTTTAAGGTGATTAGAGTGCGTAAGGCTACTTCATGGTCGATTGGGGCTTGTCCAGTCTGGCGCAGGTACATTGCTAAATTTACCGCATCTGTGATTATTGCTGCATCGCGTTCTGGTGTGTTTGCTTTAGTGCCAGTCCAAGTATTAGGTTTTAGTGTATACATGTTGTTTCCTTTCTTGTCTGATACCAACTTAATATCCAGTCAGTATCAATGCAACAAGTAAAAACCAAAGTTACGTAACGTCACAAAACAGGCGCAACGCACAGTAAATGATCCAGTCGCACACGGACGCGCGCGAATAAACTAAACTGGCGAGTTTAGCAATGCACTTATTGGGCGAGTGGAACACACCCGAAAAGCACCAATTTAACATAATCTCCATTATACGTGCTACCTATGGTTGAGCTTGTAGGTTAAACTAAACTGGTCAGTTCAGTTTCGCTGAGACCCCCCCTGTCTGGCCCCCACCCCACCCCCTATTATTATTATACATTCTCACACAGAAAAATTTGTGTTATATAAATCGTGGGGGTGCTGCCCTCGTAAGATGCGCTTCCTCCCTGTGCGCAATTACCCGTAATCCTTCCTGCAGCCCCCCCACCCCACCTAGTCTTGCTTTTGTACAGTATCATGTTAAAATTTCCGCGAAATCAGAGAAGGATTTAGTATGGCTGGTAGGTCATTGCAGAAGAAGCGTTTGGCTGAAATCAGGCAAATGGGTGGCGCTGAGTTTTTGCGGGAGTGGATACTTGAGGGAAACTCCATCAAGTCCCTTGCAAAGCGGATGGAAATCCACGCTGGCACTTTGCGCAACCTTATTTTGTCTGACGCGGAGCTTACGGCTGCCATTGATAGTGCTCGTCGTGACGCTGCTGATGCGCATTTTGAGGAGGCTTTTGAGTTGCTGAATGAGGTGTCTGAGCGTAGGCAGAGAGAGATTTTTGAAGCGCTGGATGAGGACAGCACGCGGGACGCAAGTGAGGGCAATGTTAGTCAGGTTGACATAGGTCTTGCTAAAATGCTGGTTGGGCAGCGCAACCTAGCTGCGTCTAACTGGAACCCTGAGCGATACGGCGGGAAAAATCAGCAGCAAATTAACATTAATATTGGTGATTTTCACCTAGATGCGCTGCGTAAGGTTAAGGTGATTGACCATGAGTAATCTTGCAGAAAATACTATGATTGACTTTGTGCAGCGCTACAGCAAGAAGCCTGCGTTATTTGTGCAGGAAGTACTTGGCGTAGAACCATTGCCGTATCAGTCGGAATTTCTGGATGCGATTGCGTCTGGCGAACGTAAGATAAGCATTCGGTCTGGTCATGGTACTGGTAAGTCTACAGCAGCATCGTGGGCAATGCTATGGTTTTTTATGATGCACTACCCGAATAAGGTGGTTGTGACTGCGCCTACTAGTAGCCAGCTTTTTGACGCTCTTTTTGCTGAGTTGAAGCGTTGGATTAACGAGTTGCCTGAAGGCTTGCAGCAGACGTTTAACGTGAAGTCTGACCGTGTTGAGCATACATCTGCGCCGAGTGAGATGTTTATTTCTGCTAGAACGTCGCGTGCTGAGACGCCAGAGGCTTTGGCTGGTGTTCACTCTGAGCATGTTATGTTGGTTGTGGATGAGGCATCTGGTGTACCTGAGCAGGTATTTGAGGCTGCGGCTGGTTCTATGTCGGGTCATAGTGCGGTTACGATTATGCTGAGCAACCCTACGCGCTCCAGTGGTACGTTTTTTGAAAGCCAGACGCGCATGGCAGATAGCTGGTGGACGAGGCGTTGGTCATGCGTGGATAGTCCACTGGTTAGTGATGAGTTTGTTGACGAGATGCGCTTGCGGTACGGTGAGGAAAGCAATGCGTTTCGCATTCGTGTTCTTGGTGAGTTTCCGCTTGCGGATGATGACACGATTATTCCATTCCATCTTGTTGAGAACGCTACGCACCGTGATGTGCAGATTGATGATGACACGTCGAGTGTTTGGGGTTTGGACGTAGCACGGTTTGGTACGGATAAAACGGCTCTGTGCAAGCGTCAGGGGCCAGTTGTGACTGAGCTTAGGGCATGGCAGGGGTTAGACCTTATGCAGACTGTAGGGCGCGTTGTAGCGGAGTATGAGGCATTGCCTCCAAGCAGGCAGCCTAAGCAGATTTTGGTGGATAGCATCGGCGTTGGCTCTGGCGTGGTGGATCGCTTGCGCGAAATTGGTTTACCTGTGCGTGGTGTGAATGTTGCTGAAGCGCCAAGTATGGGCGATACTTATCTTAACCTCAGAAGTGAGCTTTGGTTTAAGACTAAGGGTTGGCTTGAGGATCGCTCTTGTAAGTTGCCAAGGGATGACAAGCTCATCGCAGAGTTGACCAGTATTCGCTACAGCTTTACTTCTAGTGGTAAAATGAAGGCTGAGAGCAAGGATGAAATGCGCAAACGTGGTTTGACTTCGCCTGACTTGGCTGATGCATTATGTTTAACGATGGCGAGTGACGCTGCAACTGCATTGTCTGGTGCGTTTAGCTCTTGGAGGGGCGAAATAAAACGGAATTTGCGTGGTTTGGCATAATGTGTTAGGTTTGCAGCAAAAGGAGTTAGCTATGGCCTATAAGAAATCCAAGTCTTTTTCACCGCCCAAGGGTTGCCCGATGAAAGCTGCGTGTAAACGTGCTGGTAAGTGCCTTGGTAAGAAGCACAGCAAATAATGCCTGCAAAGAAAAAGTCATCCAGCCCAAAGCCTAAGAACGCAGCGCTTTACGCACGGGTTAAGGCAGAGGCTAAGAAGAAGTTTAAGGTTTATCCTTCTGCTTATGCAAATGGTTGGCTGGTGCGTGAATACAAAAAACGTGGCGGGACGTATGCGTAATGGCTAAGAAGCCCAAAGGTGGCCTTACTAAGTGGTTTAAGGAAGATTGGCGCGATGTTAAGACGGGTAAGAAATGTGGTCGCAGCGGTAAAAAAGATGCTGGCAGACCTTATCCTGCGTGCCGCCCAGCAAGTAAGTCTAAGTCTGCATCGGCTAAAGCTGCTGCTAAAAAGAAAACAGGACCAGCAAGAATAAGCTGGAAAAAGTCGAAGGGTAAAAAGTGATGTGATGTTTACTGCATTTGTTCTTTTGTGCGCTCAGAATTACTGCTTTGCAGTGGGTGGACCTGCGTATGCTGATGAGAACGAATGTATAGCGGATTTTATGCAGAATGGGGTTCCTTCTTTGCAGGTAAAATATCCAACATATACAATCACCCAAGTTAAGTGTTATAAGTGGGAAGAAAAGATAAGGTCGTAAAATGAAAGCTGGAACTGCTTTAGGATTATTAGCTGGCCTTGGCGCCATGAACGCATTGCGCGGTGGGCGTGACGGAACTGGCCCACGTTTTACTGGTTTGTTGGATATGATTGACGGTGGTGGCGCTGGTCAGTCAGGTGATCGCTTTGAGGGCGGTGGCTTGCTGTCTATCTTGGGTAATCTTTTTTCTAAACCTATGCAGGCGCAGGAGAATGTTGAGCGGATTGCGGCTGATACAAATGAGAAAAAGGCTTTGATTGAGGTTTTGAAGGAAAGCGTTGCATCTGCAGAAACCCCTTCAGTCATTGACGAGACCCCAGTAGGGACAAGCAATCCATTGGTTCAGGCGATGATTAACTCTCGCAAAGAGCAGCAAGTCATGGACCAGCCTGTAAATCAAGACATGTATGGCATTGGCTTTAGTGATGAGGGTGAGTTTGCAGGAGCAATGCCTCAAGTTGACTTGCCTCGCCCCAGTGTAACAACTGCTGCTCTTAGCCCACAAGGTCTTTTAGGTCCATCAGAAATGCCTCCAAAAGTGCCTATGGATGAACAGCTTTCTCTAATCACTCCAGCAGTTCCAAGTTTGCTTGATGTAGGGCTTCCCTCAGCGCCAATGCTGCCAGAGGAAACTCAGAAGTACAGAGCAATGGAGGCTTTGCGTCAGCGCTTTCCTAACGCAACACCAGAGCAGCTTGCAAATGCTGCAGCAATGATGGGAATGTAATGCCCAAAGACCCCCGCCTTAGTCGTACTGGAGTATCGGGTTATAATAAACCCAAGCGTACTCCTAGTCACCCAACTAAGTCACATGTGGTTGTGGCTAAGGACGGCGACAAGGTTAAGACGATCCGCTTTGGTCAGCAGGGTAAAACTGGTGATAAAACTATGACAAAGCGCGCTAAGTCGTTTAAGGCGCGTCATGCGAAGAACATAGCCAAGGGCAAGATGTCTGCGGCATACTGGGCAAACAAGGTGAAATGGTAGATGGCACTTACAACCTTTGCAGAACTTAAATCGAGCATTGCGGATTTTTTGAACCGCGATGATTTAACATCTGTCATACCTGACTTTATCACGTTGGCTGAAGCTGACATGTCACGCAATCTGCGTCACTGGCGTATGGAAAGGCGCAGCACGGCTATTCTTGACACGCAGTACACGCAGTTGCCTAGTGATTTTTACGAGCCAATCCGCATGGCAATTACAAGCGGTGACACATATACGCTTGAGTTGAGCAACTTGCAGAACTTAGCGGATCAGCGTCAGCGCACTGCAAATACATCTGGTCGTCCACAGTTATATGCGATTACGGATGGCAGCATTAATGTGTGGCCTGTGCCTGATGGCGAGTACACCGTGGAGATGATTTATTACAGCAAAATCATTTCATTAAGCGACGCAAATACGTCAAACTGGGTTTTGCAGTATTACCCTGACGCGTATTTGTATGGTGCGCTTATGCACTCTGCGCCTTACTTGTCAGAGGATGCAAGGGCGACAGTTTGGGCATCGTTGTATCAAAACGCAATTAATGGTATTAACGTAGATAGCGATAAGTCAAAATATGGCGGTTCTGGACGCCGCATGAAAATTAGGAGTTACTAAATGGCAACTTTAGCAGACCGCGTATATGACAACGGCTTGACCGTTTTGGATACGGAAGCAAACCGCGTTGACATTTGCAGCGCAGAGCCAACAACTTACGCAGCGGCGACATCTACTAACACGTTGGGTAATACAACAAGTATTTCGATTTCAGCGCCTACTGACGGCGACACGTCTGGTCGTAAGGTCACGCTGAGTGCAGTAACTGGTGCGTCTGTTACTGGCACAGGCACAGCGACACACTTTGCAATCACTGACACAAGCAACTCTCGCTTGTTGGCAACTGGTTCTCTGTCGTCATCGCAAGCGGTTACATCAGGCAATACATTTAGCCTAACAGCGGTAGATATCGAAATCCCTGATCCAGCGTAAGGGGCTAACACATGGTCACTCTTGTAAATCGGGCAAAGATGTCCACCAGTACGACAGGTACTGGCACAATAACGCTTGGCAGTGCCGAGACTGGTTATCAAAGTTTTGCTGATGCGGGAGTGTCTAACGGTGACGTAGTTCGTTATGTCATTGAGGACGGTGATGACTGGGAGATTGGCTCAGGCACTTACACAGCCTCTGGGACAACCCTTACACGCACGGTAGACGAAAGCTCTAACTCTGACGCTGCGTTGAGCTTAACTGGCTCTGCGGTGGTGTTTATCACGGCTGCGGCTGGGGATATATCTGAGTTATTTATTTTAACAGCGGACACAACTAACGATACTGCAACTGTGTTGACTACAGATGGTGGAGCGGCGTCCTCTAGCAACCAGCTTTATGCAAAAAATGATACATGTGTTACCTTTCATGGAACAGTAACGGCAGTTCAAAACGGAGCGCAATCATATGCTTCTTGGAAAATTGAGGGCTTACTTGTAAACGATGGTGGGACAACAAGTCTTGCAAATTCTGTAACAACAGTAATATCAAATTCTTCTAGTTGGGGTATGGCTCTGTCGGCAGACGACACCAATGATTCTTTATCAATAACAGTTACTGGTGAAGCCGCACACAATATACGCTGGTCTGCAAAGGTATTATCTAATAGCGTAACGTATTCTTAGGAGTAACGTATGAGCCTTATAATTGACTACACATCTGGCTTCTTTGAGGCTGCACCTACGGGTGAAACTGTTGGAACTGATCCAGCCACTATAGGTGATCCTAATTTTGCTAATGTTGAGTTACTGCTGCATGGCGATGGTACGAGCGGTAGTACGACTATTACTGACAGTAGTTCTAATTCAGTCTCTATGACTGTTACTGGCAATACGCAAGTTGATACAGCTATTAAAAAGTTTGGCACAGGCTCTATTCAATTTGATGGAACGGGTGATCAATTATCTTTTACTAACACGGGCTTTGGAACTGGGGATTTTACATATGAGGCGTGGATTTATCCAAACGCACAAGTTCAATCTTTCCCAGCATTTTTTGTTGTTGTTGATGATGCTTCTTCATCAAATAGAGTAACAGCACAATATGACATTAATGGACAGGCAAATAAATTTAGATTAAATGTTGGCGGTACGTCTATTTATTCTGGAACAAAATCAACAGGTCAATGGTATCATGTAGCGGTGGTCAGATCAGGAACCACAGTAACCTTTTATCTCGACGGTGCGTCACTTGGAACTGCAACTTATTCTTATAATGTTCCTTCTCATACTGGTTACATTGGTGGTAATACTGGCAGAAGTTCTACGCTTTCATTTAAAGGCTATATAGATGATCTTCGTATTACCAACGGCGTAGCTCGTTACACTTCAAACTTCACTGCACCCACTGCAGCATTCTCAGATCAAGGCACAACTGTAAGTGCAACATCAGGTAACGTCTTTAATCATGCACCTTCTGGTGATGTAGCTTACACTTTTAGCAATCCACCCACTACAGGCAGTGCATATGACTTTACATTGAAGGTCACACCATCAGCTACAGTGGCAATTACTTGGCCTTCCTCAGTGAAATGGTCTGGCGGTACTGCACCCACAACACCTGCTAGTGGCGAGACTGATGTGTACACATTCTATACGGACGATGGCGGTACAACGTATTACGGATTTCAAGTAGGAGATGCACTAGCATGAGCTTAGACATCAGTTACAGCGGCGGCGTATTCTCAGCACCACAGGCTAAGAGTGTGGGTACAGTTACGGCTGGTACTGGTACATATAACCTTGCTGTATCTAGTTATGATGGTGTGAGTCATAGCACAGGCATAGGGAACGCTCCAACAGGTGTTACATTTAAGTCAGACGGAACTAAAATGTTTGTATCTGAGTTTGGTGCTGGCATATACGAGTACTCGTTGACTACTGCTTTTGATGTAAGCACGGCTGGTAGTGTTGATGCAACTTTAAGCCTTTCTGATTCACAAGGTGTTACTTTTAAGCCCGACGGCACTTTAGTTTATGTTCCTTTTAGTTCAGATGAAGTCAGAAAATACCCATTAAGCACACCGTGGGATTTAAGTACTGCTGGAAGCTCAACAACCCACTCAATCTCGACGGGAAGCTCTGATTTGTTGCGGGGTTTTGTATTTAACTCTGATGGAAGTAAGGCTTATACTGTTTCATCACCTACCAACGGTTTATCATCGATCAAAGAGTTTCCTCTAAGCACAAATTATGACTTGCCAACGGCTGGTAGCGCAACAACTGCGTCTGTAAATTTAGATGCAATGGACTTGTTGTTTAACTCTATTGGAACTTCTTTGTTTGTTACTATAGGCAACAATGGTGGTTCATATGCAAGCCATGTGCTGGAATATTCTTTATCTACTGCCTATGATATATCTACCCTTAGTGCATCTCCTGTAAGTGCATATAGTGTAGCCTCTCAAGAAACAGACCCACACGGCATCGCTTTTAATTCGAACGGTTCTAAGATGTATATCGTGGGAACAGGTAACGACACCATCTTTCAATACAGCACAGGCACAGCCACTACCCTTGATTTATCCACAGGCAACTACTTCAGCCACACTCCTTCAGCCAACACCACGTTTGCCTTCAGTAACGCCCCAGCATCAGGCACAGCAGCAGGTTTTGCTTTGGCACTTACTGGTGCGAATGTGGGTGAGACTTATGATCTGGCAAATGCAAGTTATGATAGTGTAAGTTTTAGTGTGGCTTCGCAGGAAACAGTCCCTAATAATATAGGATTTAATGATGACGGAACGAGCATGTATATTATTGGGAGTGTTACTGACGCAATATACCAATATACATTAAGCACTGCGTGGGATTTATCTACCGCAAGTTATGCTTCAAAAAGTTTAAGTATATCAGGTGAAACTACTCCAAGAGATTTTACTTTTAATAATGATGGGACAAAGATTTATTATGTAGGAAGCGGTACTGATACAGTTTATCAGTATTCTCTTAGTACAGCATATGACATATCAACGGCTTCGACAGACAATAAAAGCCTATATGTTGGCAGTCAAGCAGGCACTCCAACAGGGATAGAGTTTAAATCTGATGGGACAAAATTATATGTTTGTGATGGCGGTACTGATACAATATATCAGTATTCATTAAGCACAGCGTTTGATGTCTCAACTGGCAGTTATGATAGTGTATCGTTTTCATTTTCAAACCAAGGAACAAACACACAGAGCATATTCTTTACTCCAAATGGAACGTCTTTATTTGTTTGCGATACAGCAAATGATGCTGTTTATAAGTATTCTCTCAGTACAGCGTGGGATGTAAGTACATTATCTTATGCTAATGAGAGTTTTTCACTAGCTGGACAAGATGATCCATTTGGTGTTGCGTTTAAATCTGATGGTTCAAAGATGTATATGGTTGGTGTAACAAGCGACACCGTCTACCAATACACCACAGGCTCCACAGCAACAGCCACCTTCACATATCCCTCATCAGTAAAGTTCCCTAATGGCATAGCCCCTGCTGGTCCAGCTATAGGTGAAACAGATGTACTGGTATTCTACACGGACGATGGTGGAACTACCTACCAAGGCTTTCAAGCAGGGGATGCAATGGCATGAGTGTATCACGTTTAATGCAGATGGGTGCCTCTGGTGCTGGATCGTTGGTTATACCAGTAGTAATAGATGATGCAGATATAGATATTGGAACTCGTATTGGGGCTGGTCAAACAGCTTATAGTGGGTCATTAAACATAACGGCAAATAGTGCTTGTGTATTTATTGTAAGACGTTCAAGAGCACGTTCTTCTAGTGGAGACAACTCTTCAGCAACACTTACAGTAGGAGGCACCAGTGCAACAAAGATTGCCAGCTACGATGTAACAGCATCAGATTCGTCACTCGTTAATCACCACGAAGTTTATTACTTGGAAAATGTTTCTACAGGTTCTACCGTTTCTGCTGTCACGGGTTCAGGCAATGCAGCAGTAGCTATATCTATATCAGCATTTATGTTGGATAGTGCAGTGCAGCCCACAGTTACAAATGGTAAACAAAACTATTCATTTAACACCTCTACAAGCCCAAGTCCAAAAACTGTTAGTGTAAGTGTACCAAGGAATGCGTTTATTTGGTATGCACATGCTAGTGCAAACTACCTCACTACAGCCTCCATAACGCTAAGTGTGTCGCAGTCACTAGCTCCCATTGGGGTTGCCTCATCTGGCAATACATTAACAAACGTTGATGTTCAGGCTTCTAACATTCAAACGGAAGCAACAACAGTTACAGCAACTTTACCACATAGCAATAATACCTACTCACAAGGGTATGATACTGATTATTTAATTTTGCAGTTCTAAGGAGAAACCATGTTCGTTAAACTTACAAACGGTAATGTCGATCAATTTCCATACACGATTGGACAATTTCGCCGTGACAACGCAAATACATCTTTCCCTGCGCAGATACCTAACACGATCTTGCGTAGGTATGGGGTCTATGAGGTTACTGACTTAGACAAGCCTTCATATGACCCATTAGTGCAGACACTTGTGCGTGGTACGCCTACACGGGAAGTCATCCGCATGAAGACTGAAGCTGACTGCACTGACCCTGATACAGGTGAAGTTGATACAGATCAAGTAGGGCAACCGCTGTATGGCAACGAGTGGGAAGTAGCTCACACTGTGCAGAACATGGAACAAGCCACTGCAGAAAATAACGTAAGAGCTAAACGTGATAGCTTACTGCAAGAGACTGACTGGATGGCTTTGTCAGATGTAACTATGTCAAGTGAAATGACTACCTATAGACAGGCACTTCGTGATATAACGGATCAAGAGGGCTTTCCGTATAGCGTCACTTGGCCCACTAAACCATAGGAGTAACACATGCTTGGCTTCAGCCCGTTAGCATCAGCCACCCTAGCAGATGATGGGGTTGTCGCCGAACAGAGATATGGTTTGGACGCGATTACTGCTGGCGCACCAACGGTTGACGCATCTAGCATTACACAGGCTCACAGCTTAACGGCTGATGCGATTACCTGCGCAGCGCCAACGATTGACAGCCCGACAGCCATAAGCGGTCAAGTGCTTACTGCGGATGGGATTACGGCATCCGAACCGCAGATTGACGCATCAACAATTGCGCAGGCGCACGACATTACGGCATCTGCAATTGACGGATTAGCGCCAGTCATTGATAGTCCAACGCTGTTTGAGGGTGTTGCGCTGACAGCAAATAGTATTGACGGATCAGCGCCGGTCATAGATAGCCCGACAGTCACGCAGATTGTGAATTTTGCGCTGACAGCAAATAGTATTGATGGCTCAGCGCCTGTCATTGACAGCTCAACAGTCACACAAAATCACGAGTTTGACGCAGCTATTGCGGGTTCTGCACCTATTATTGACGCGCCAAGCATTACTCAGGTTCTCAACATTACGCCTGTAGCAGTCACTGCGGGTGCGCCTCAAGTCGGGCCAGCGCGGTTCCTGTGGCAAGAAGAATACTTTGACGCGGAAATCTGGACAGAACAGAGCGTGTCTAGCGAAACATGGACTGATGCTGCGTAGCGTGGTATTGTGCGTTTAACAAAGGATTGAAATATGGCAATCAGCATAACTAAACCAACAGTCGGCGGCTCAGAGGACACTTGGGGTACGACGATCAACACGGCGCTAGACACGATTATCGATGGCGTAAATGGTACGTCTGGCACAATCGCACCTGATCTAAGCACATTGACGATTAATAGCACTGACGTTACTGCGACAGCGGCAGAGTTGAACTATATGGATGGCGTTACGTCTAACGTTCAAACGCAGCTTGGCGCGAAAGCGCCACTAGCAAGCCCGACATTTACTGGCACGGCGACGATCCCGACTGTTAACTTTGGTAACTGGACTGTCACAGAAAGTGGCGGCGTTCTATACTTTGCCACGGGCGGCACGAATAAAATGAAACTTGACGCATCAGGGAACCTTACAGTCGTCGGCAACGTCACAGCTTATGGAACAGTCTAATGGCTCTGCAATCATCTGGCGCAATAAGTCTAAGCGACATCCAGACCGAGTTTGGCGGCAGCAACCCGATTTCGCTGTCTGAGTATTATCGCGGCGGATCGTATGTAACGGACAACAACACCAACGTGCCGACTTCTGGCACAATTACCATGTCCAACTTTTATGGTGCAGTTAAACAGTTCTCTCACACCATTACGTCTAGCGTACAACAGGCGAACCTAAGCACGATCCTGACATCGGCAGGGTGGAATGGGTCAGACCCTGTAGACTTAACGATCAACAGTGGTGTTTGGCTTTGGTCTGATAGCACAAGCGTTGGTGGTCTAACCATATCTAGTGCGTTGAGCGGATTACTGACAGTTACAAATAATGGCTATATTATTGGTAAAGGTGGTGTTGGAGGCCGTTATGCTTTAGCAGGTTCAGCGGGTGGCCCCGCCCTTGCTAACAATGCAACAGGTGTAACCTTTATAAACGCATCTGGTGCTTATATTGCTGGCGGCGGCGGTGGCGGTGCTGGTGGCTATGAGGGCAGTGGCTACGGAGGTGGCGGCGGCGGTGGTGCTGGTGGAGGCCAAGGCGGTAATGGTAGAGATGCCAGCAGTGGTGTTCTTACAGGAGGCGCTGGGGGTTCTATAGGTAACTCAGGTTCAAACGGCGGTAACGGTGGATTTAACACAGTTGGCTATGGTGGTTCTGGCGGTGGCGCTGGTGCAGGCTACTCTGCTTCTGGCTCAGGGTTAGACGACACGTCCGCAGGTGGTGGCGGTGGTCGTGTTCTACCTAGCACAACTACAATAGGTATTACTGGTACAGGCTCAAATACTCTAAACGGCAAGGGCGGTGATGGTGGCGGCCCCAACCAAACAGGCGGCGCTCCTTCACACAGTCAGTGTGGCGCAGGCGGCGGTGGCTGGGGTGCTGCTGGTGGTGCATCTGGTGGTCGCTCTGGTGGCGCAGCAGGCGCAGCTATTTCTGGCACGTCAATCGCAAGCATGACAAACAACGGCACAATTTACGGATCGCAGGCATGACGCTAATACCGCTAGACATCCCCGCAGGTTTTTACCGCAACGGCACTGACTTGGAGCAGGCGGGTCGATGGCGTGACGGATCGCTCGTGCGTTGGCGTGACAATAGCTTGCGTCCTATTGGCGGCTGGCGTGAGCGTAAAACGTCATTCTGCACAAATGTCGTGCGCGGGATGCACACTTGGGAAGCGCAGAATAGTAATGCATGGCTGGCAGGTGGATCGCACAGCGAACTAAAAGCTATGACAGGTTCAGGAACGCTAACCGACATCACGCCAAGCGATCTTGCGACAGGCCGTGAAGATGCAGCGGCAAACACTGGTTATGGCGGTGGCGGCTATGGCCTTGGATACTACGGTCAGCCGATCCAAGCGAACGACGATAGCGTTTTGCAAGAGGCGACAACATGGTCACTAGATAACTGGGGCGAATACCTTGTTGCGTGTCATTACGACGATGGGCGCTTGCTGGAGTGGCAGCTTAACACCGCGACGAATGCGGCTCCAATCGCAAACGCACCAGTAGACAACCTTGGCCTAGTTGTCACAGAGGAACGCTTCATTTTTGCGCTAGGTGCAGGCGGGAACAGTCGTAAAGTGCAGTGGTGTGATCGTGAGAACAACACGACATGGACGCCAGAATCTACAAACGAAGCAGGCGACATCGAACTGCAAACATCTGGTCAGATCATGCAGGGCATTCGTACACGCGGTCAGACGCTTATTATAACGGACACAGACGCGCACACAGCACGTTATCTAGGCCCACCATACGTTTACGGATTTGAGCGTGTAGGAGCGTCTTGTGGAGCGATTTCACGCAAGGCAGCATCAGACGTTGATCTTGGTGTTTTCTGGATGGGTCAGCGCGGGTTCTTCAGATTTGACGGAAACAGCGTTCAGGAAGTCCAGTGCGATGTTCACGATTATGTGTTCGGTGATTTCAACGTGGCGCAGCAATCAAAGGTATGGTCACTTGCAAATGGTCAGTACGGTGAAATCTGGTGGTTCTACTGTTCATCTAACAGCACAGAAATTGATCGGTATGTGGCGTTTGACTACAAGGAAAATCATTGGTTAATCGGTGATCTATCGCGCACATCAGGTGTGCAGCGCGGCGTGTTCCGTTATCCATTCATGGCGGGGCATAACGCAGACAGCGACATTTACGATCACGAAGTTGGCTATAACTTTGACAGCGCAACAACGTTTGCCGAGACAGGCCCGATCAGCATTGGTGCTGGAGATCAAATAGCCAAGGTCACTAAGTTGATCCCAGACGAAATCACGCAGGGCGATGTAGACGTAACATTTAAGACGCGGTTCTATCCCAACGCGACTGAAACTACTCACGGACCGTTTACACCTGCCAATCCAACGAGTGTGCGTTTTTCAGGGCGTCAGTTGCGGATGCGTGTTGAGGGTCAGCGATCTACGCAGTGGAAAGTCGGGAACATGCGGATTGATGCAAGTGCTGGGGGTAGACGCTAGTGCCAAGTCCTATTCTGCCCCCTATCGGCCCAGACTGGAAGCAATGGGGGCGACAGCTTTCAGCGTATTTGCAGCGCAACCTAGCAAAGCTGGGGCAGAAAACAGCGGATGACAAGCCATCAGAGGATGGCGTGCTTTTGTGGGATCGTGAATATGGATACCCTGTCGTTTCGTATAACGATGAGTTTCGTCAAATCGTCATGGAGGGCGGTCATGCAGCATTAGTACGCTCGACAAGCGTAACAGCAGCATCAGCAAATACTGCATATTCAATCACGTTCGATGCGCCGACAGGCAACAAGTACATTGATCGTGATGCAACGAACCCAGAGCGGATTGTATTTGAAGAAGCTGGTGAGTATCTTATTAATTTCACAGCAGAAATTACATCTTCATCTGGCAGCGATGTGATTTTTTACTTCTGGCCTGCGAAAAACGGAACAAACATAGCTGGATCGACAATGGTAAACGTGCTGCATAATAACGGCGCAACGTTGGTGGTTTCGCGTAGCGCGGTATTTAACTTTGATGCGAATGACTACTTAGAAGCTAAGTGGGCGGTGGACAGTACAAACGGATCACTTAATTCTACAGCAGCAACATCGTTTTCACCTGCATCACCTGCTGC
>Ga0098055_1000714_pt1 | contig 19263 bp, 19 predicted proteins | sample 17_taG_FD_75107 | JGI IMG/M metagenome (GOLD analysis project Ga0098055, IMG submission 75107) | Marine viral communities from the Subarctic Pacific Ocean - 17_ETSP_OMZ_AT15314 metaG | ecosystem: Environmental > Aquatic > Marine > Oceanic | place: Pacific Ocean | collected 2015-01-18 | reverse complement strand
TCTTTGAGGGCGAAGTCGTAAATTATAAATATCGCACACGGGACAAAAAGTTTCGTCAAGAGGGTGATTCGCGCAGAACGCTTTTCAACTTCGATGCGGCAATCCAAAGCCAATATTTTAAGGATAAGAGGCGGCTGGTATTCGTTGAGGGTGAGATGGACGTTATCGCTTGTTATGAGGCTGGAGTCGTAAACGCTGTCAGCTTACCAGATGGAGCGCCGCAAGAGGCGAAGCTGAGGGATGGTGATAAAAGATTTGTCGCGCTAGAAGACTTGCCCGATTTTGATGAGGTGGTCATTGCCGTTGATGCGGACTCAGCGGGGCAGGCGTTGGCGAAGGAATTGGAGCATCGCTTTGGCAAGCACAAATGCAGCGTGGTTCAGTGGCCTAATTTGGGTGATGTCCAATGCAAGGATGCGAATGAATGTCTGATCGAGCATGGGGCGGAAGTCTTGGCCGAGTGCCTAGAGCAGCGCACGCACAATCCCGTTGAGGGCTTGTATCGGGTCTCTGATTACGTCAATCAGGTGAAGGACATCTATCATGGCAATGTCCAGCAACCCATCTCTACAGGGTGGGATAATATGGATGAAATCTACCGTGTGATGCCAGCGACGTTCCAGTTGGTCACGGGTATTCCGAACCACGGGAAGTCGAACTTTCTCGACCAGCTTATTGTTCAGTTGAATAAGCAGCACGGGTGGCGCTTTTGCATCTTTTCCCCTGAGCATGGGGTTGCCTCTCATGTTCGCAGGCTATCTGAGAAGGTCATTCAGATGCCATTTGAAGAAGGGGTAAGCCCCAGAATGGGCGAGAGCCAGTTAGATGGGGCGATGCGGCGTATGGATGATTCGTTTTATTTCATCGAGAGCCAAGACGCGCTCCCCCAAATTGATTGGATATTAGATAGGGCGGCTGTCGCTGTGAGGCGCTTTGGTGTCAGGGGCATTGTGATTGACCCTTACAACATGATTGACAGTAGCCGAGAAGGTAACAAGCGAGAGGATGAGCATATCCGAGACCTGATTAGTCGGTGTAAGAGTTTTTGTAGGCAGCATGATATTGTGATGTGGATGGTGGCTCACCCGAATAAGCTGCGTAAGGACGGGGCGGAACTTCAATATCAGCCCCCAAGCCTTTACGATGTGAGTGGCTCCGCTCACTGGTATAACATGGCTGATGTCGGTCTGGTCGTTCACAGGGACTTCGAGTCGGAAATCACCCGCGTCATCACACGCAAGATTCGTGAGCAGGGTCTCTATGGTCAAATCGGTGAGGCGTTCTTCAAATATCACCTCCCAAGCAAGACTTACATACCAGCATGATTAGGGGTTGAATATAATATCAAAATTCTTATTATGAGGGTCAGTGCAAATCCTCCCTCGATTGCACTGCTTTCATAGCTAGAAGGGGCGGCTTGTTGCGGGTCGCCCCTTCGTTTTTGAGGTAAGAAAAAAAATCCCTGTCAACTCCGCACATAAAAAAAATTCATGCCATAATTATCTCACTGCATGGAGAAGTGAGATGAGCAGAGCAAAAAACAAACGGCGCGATGATGACTGGCAATTAACGGACGGTGAGTGCTTGGATAGGAGTTTCGATACGGACGGAGTGATTTATTCTGGCTTTGTCCCCAAGCCCAAGCCGCAACATCAATCGCGAGAGGAGCCAACACAAAAACCCCTCACGGAACTAGAGCAACGGATAAGAGAGCGCTGGCACGCGAGGAGAGACCCCATAACACTATTGAGAGGTCATTTTTTTATTTGACATTTGTGCAAAAGGTTCCTAAGTTCACACTGTAAGCAACGCAACAAGGGAACAATTAAGATGTTTGATTTTGAAAAAAACCAAAGGGTTTGGGTTAAAATGCCTCCCACAGGTGGGGTCGATAACTATTGCTGGGTTGAGGGTCGGGTTATTAAGACTACCGCAAAGCGCGTTCTGGTTGAATACACAACGGGCAAAACACACATAACCTATCAAGCACCGCATAACGTCTGCCCATTTGAAATAGACCCATTAATTTTAACGCGATAACCAGCGTATGATAGACTATGGCGGGCGGGGGTTTTTGAGGAAGGATGACCCGCCCGTCACCCATACAAAACCCAGACGGGGGGCTTCGGCTCCCCTTTTTTGTGGACATCCATTGCAACTGAACGCAACTTTGTGCTATCGGTTAAGTATGACCAAGACAATCAACGACGCAGAGTGGCAGAAAATGAAAACCGATTTCATCGAGGGTTTTCTTGATGAGAGCGGTGAGCGTGTGTTCCCAAGCTATAAAGACTTGGGTGAGAGGTATGGGTGTCATAAATCGACAGTCGGGCGTAAGGCTAGAGATGAGAATTGGCAGGACGAGAAGAATAAGACCCAAACTCTGATCGAGGAGAAGGTTAAAGAAGGGCGCGTCGAGAATATCGTTTCAGAGCGGGTGGACTTTGATACCCGATGCACTGGAATGGCTCACGATGTCCTAGATAGGGTGGTCAAGATGCTGGATGAAGCAGTGTCACTCTCGGAGGCTGAGAGTGCAATGCGGACTTTGGCGGTGGCACAGAAGATTGGCAAATTGGCTGTTGGTGACGCAACAGAGATAAACAAGGTATCAGCAGATGTCTCAGCCCCAGAAAGCTACCGAGAACTCCTCAGAGAGTTGGGAGAACTTGGAAGACAAAAGGCATCACACGGCAGCCACACTATACAGTGATTGGCAGCTAGAAGCCCGATATAGCCAGCTTCCCCCAGAGGGTGACTGGAATATATGGTTAATCTTAGCAGGCCGTGGTTTCGGTAAGACACACACTGGCGCTAGGGATGCAGCTCTGTTTGCATTGCAGAACCCACAAACTCAAGTCGCAGTTGTCGTTCCTACATTCGGTGATATTCGCAGGGTGGCGTTTGGCGGACCGAGCGGCATACTGAGTTTCTTACCCAAAGAACTTTTACTACAGGGGCGGGGACAGGGATATAACGCAACGGGTCAAGAAATCCGTCTTTGGAATGGTTCTAAAATAATGGGGTTCAGCGCCACTGAGCCAGACAGGTTGCGCGGTCCGCAGTTCCATCATGCGTGGTGTGATGAGATTGCCGCTTGGCGATACCCAGAAACCTTTGACCAGTTGATGTTCGGCTTACGCTTAGGCGAAGACCCGAAATGCACCATCACCACAACACCGAAGCCGACCAAGCTAGTGAAGTCCCTGTTAGCCAGAAAGCGAACTTGTGTTACTCGTGGCACAACCTTTGAGAACAAGGCCAATCTAGCTGAGGCGGCTGTTCAGCAACTTGAGGAGCGCTATGGCGGGACAAGGCTAGGTCGCCAAGAACTCTACGCAGAGGTGTTGGAGGATGTTGAGGGCGCTTTATGGAACTATCAAATGATTGAAGACGAGCGAATGAGGATGGATGGAATACCAGAGATGCAGCGTGTGGTCGTTGGGATTGACCCTGCGGTGACTCATAGCGCCAACTCCGATGAGACGGGTATCGTTGTCGCGGGTCGTGGTGTGGATGACAGGTTCTACGTTCTCTCGGACAGGAGCATCAAGGCTTCACCTGATGGTTGGATGCGTGAGGCGCTGGATGCGTTCTACCTACATGATGCAGACAAGATTATCGCAGAGGTCAACAATGGAGGAGACCTTGTGGAGCGTCTCCTACGGACGATTGATAGCAGCGTTTCCTACAAGAAGGTCACGGCGACCAGAGGCAAGATGGTAAGGGCAGAACCCATCGCTGCGCTTTATGAGCAAAAGAGGGTGTCACACGTTGGAAATTTTGATATATTGGAAACTCAAATGTGCGAATACGCAGGGGAAGGCAAGTCGCCTGACCGAATGGATGCCTTAGTTTGGGCGTTGACAGAGTTAAGCCGTTCAAGCGGACAGGCAATGTGGAGAATAAGTTAATGGGCATCCTAGATAGAATCGGCAATTTCTTTATTGGCGGAGATGGCGAAACAAAAGAAGCGCCAATGGTAATGTATCAGGGGGTCAACTCCGCTCCACGATCAGAATATACTTATGAGAACTTGGCGAAGGAGGGGTATCAACAGAACGCTATTGTATTCCGTTGCGTCAATGAGATTTCAAATGGCGCTGCGGCTGTCCCGTTTAAGGTCTTTCAGGGAGACACAGAGGTAGAGGCTCACCCACTTCTATCCCTACTGAACAGACCCAGCCCGCAATTTGCTGGCAACGAATACTTCCAAGCGCTTTACTCATTCTTGTTGCTGTCGGGTAACAGTTATGCTTGCAGGACTGACATTGCAGGCAAGCCTGCTGAACTGCACTTGCTACGCCCTGACCGCGTTCATATTAAGCCCAGCAAGACACAAATTCCTGATGCCTACGAATACAAGCTAGGCGGTAAGGTGGTAACATCGTATCCAGTTGACCCCGAAACGGGTAATTCAGAAGTCAAACACTTCAAGTTATGGAGTCCCCTCGATGATTACTACGGTCTCTCACCCATCAATGCGGCGGCAATGGATATTGATCAGCACAACATGGCGGCGCGTCATAATGTTAATTTGCTAAACAACGGCGCACGCCCAAGCGGTGCGATTGTGTTCCGACCCAAAGACGAAAGCGGTATGCCCGTCCAGTTGACGGATGCACAGCGTCAGCAGTTACACAATGATTTGAACTCACGGTTCAGCGGAACGCACAACGCTGGTCGGTCAATGTTGCTTGAGGGTGACTTTGATTGGAAAGAGATGGGTTTGACTCCAAAGGATATGGACTTCTTAGAACTTAAAAACATGAGCGCCCGTGATATCGCGCTTTGCTTCGGCGTGCCTGCTCAGTTGGTTGGCGTCCCCGACAGCCAAACCTATAGCAACGTGGCTGAAGCCCGCCTCGCCCTGTATGAAGACACGATTATCCCACTGATGCGCCGTGTTGAGAGCGACCTGAATGAGTGGCTTGCTCCGCTTTACGAGGAAGGCTTGGAAATCAAATATGACTTTGACGGTATCCCAGCGATGGCAGAGCGCCGCCGTTTGGTTTATCAGAACGTGGTTGAGGCGGTTCGTGAGGGCATTATCAGCCGCAATGAGGCTCGTGACCGTCTCGGCCTTGAGTCCATTGAGGGCGGCGACGACGTTTACATCAACGCAAACCTGTTCCCGTTGGGGGCGCCTACAGAAGCACCAGCGGAAGACCCAGACGCGGATGCGGAGAAAGCTGCTGATACATATGAGGGAAAGTTTGCTAACAGCGAAGATGTCTTCGATAACATCCCTGATGCGGCAGCTAGAGCCAAGCGCTTGGGTTGCAGTGGCACACATACCCATCAGACAGAGAACGGCACGGTGGTTATGCCTTGCTCCTCTCACGAGGAATACGAGAAGGTCGCTAAGAAGAAATCCATCCCACATGATGACCTGAATGATGATGCTAAGGCAGAGAGTGACGTAAGCACTAAGCCTACAGATGAGATGGCCTCTAATGCCAAGCGCGGGCTTGAGTTGCGTAAGGAATATGGACGCGGCGGCACGATGGTTGGTGTGGCTAGGGCTACGCAGTTGGTGAGCCGTGAAAACCTATCGCCCCGCACGGTGCGCCGTATGCACAGCTTCTTTAGCAGGCATGAGGTTGACAAGCGAGCGCAGGGGTTCCGCCGTGGTGAAGATGGCTGGCCAAGCGCAGGATTGGTGGCATGGCTACTTTGGGGCGGCGATAGCGGTCAGTCATGGGCGCGGCGTAAGGTTGCTGAATTGGACAAGCAACGTGATAGCCGTAAAGAGATTGAAGAACTAATGTTCCCCTGCTGCGATGATTGCGATAAAAGCTGGCCACGCCCGCAAGAGGAGAAGGAAGCTGTAAGCGAGAAAGTCAAAAAGGCTCTTGAGGAAAAGGTCAAAGAACACAACGCCAAACATGGCGACAAAAAGGGCAAGCGCGTGACGTTGCGTATGTTGTCAGCGGTGTTCCGCAGAGGAGTAGGGGCGTATCGGACGAACCCGTCTTCAGTCCGTCCATCAGTAAACTCAAGTGACCAGTGGGCATACGCCCGCGTAAATGTTTTCCTTCAGGCTGTCAGAACGGGTAGGTTCAAGAGCGGTAAGTTTGATACTGACCTTTTGCCCAAAGGCCACCCCTTAAGAACAGGTGATTGATATGGATGATTTGATTAAATACTTGGTGTCTCTGGAGATGTTGTTTGTCGGCTTCCTGATTGGATGGTTCCTGCCCCGTGGTGATTTTCTAAAAGCGTTTCAGCGTGGGTTCTTATCTTCGCTACAGCGGTTCTTCAAATAGGTGTAATTTATGTTCAGTAAGCCACAGGTTCAGTTATTAAAAGCGATGAAATTGCTAGAGGGCGTCTTAGAAGGTAAGGACACAGATAAGGCGCAGCAATTCGTTTCAAAGTGGCGGGGTCGGGTGGAATCTGCTGGTGACTACATTAGAGATGTGGAATCATCAGATGACCACATAAACCGATAGCACCTTGCATCGTGACGAAATTTATCCTTATTATATTCATAATGACAGGCGAGCGGGCAGATGTAGTCGGCGCACAGTTGCAGATGAAAGCGTTTGAGTGCATCAAAGCAGCCCGCGAGATTAACGTAGAGGGAAGTAACCGATGGGCGGCATGTATGCCCGTAGCCAAAGACTGAGGGGTCATCATGGTTCAACCTTCTATAACTAAAAAACAGAGAGAGCAGGCGTTAGAGGCGGTTGCCGCACACGGCAATAATGTCACGGAGGCGGCAAAGTCTCTTAATATGCCTAGAGCAACATTAGTCGGCAGATTAAAGTCAGCGGGCTGGCAGCGGACAGAGGCAATGATTAACGCCGCTGACCCAACAACGGGCAATACCACAGCCGATGGTTCAATAACTATCCCCGTGTTACCCGATGAAGACCTCAGCCCCGATGAGTTGGTTGAGCGCATGACAAACAGCTTTAACCGAAAAAAAGAAAACCACGAAGCGCGGCGCTGGATACCGTTGAAGGTAAACTCCAATGCGCCGATGGGTCTTGCATGGTTAGGCGACCCACACGTTGATGACGATGGGTGTGATTGGCCTACACTTAGGCGGCATGTTAAATGTATTCAAGATACGGAGGGGCTTCATGGTTGTAGTATTGGGGACGTTAGCAATAATTGGGTTGGTAGGCTTGCTGCTCTATACGCAAACCAAAGCGCCACAGCGAAGGAAGCGTGGAAGCTGGTTGAGTGGCTTATTAAAGAAATTGACCCGCTTATTCTCATAGCTGGTAATCACGATATGTGGAGCGGTGCGGGCGACCCCGTAAACTGGATGAAGAAGCCGCATACGGTCTATGAGGATTGGTCAGCGCGGATACAGCTTTGTTTCCCCAATGGCTCAAACACCCGCTTGATTGCTGCTCACGATATGGCTGGACACTCAATGTGGAACCAGTTGCACGGACCGATGAAGCAAGCGAAGTTCCTACAGAACGCGGATTTCTATATTGCTGGTCACAAGCACACTTGGGCGTTGTCTCAGATTGAGTTGCCAGAGGCGAACAGGACACCTTGGCTTGCCCGTGCGCGTGGATACAAATTCTTTGATGATTACGCTGTAAAGCTGTCCCTTGAGGAGCAGCACTACGGCCATTCCATCGCAATGATTATCGACCCGAATGAAGAAAACCCCGTGCGCCGCGTCACCTGTTTTGCGGACTTGGAGGAGGGCGCAGATTATTTGACTTACAAAAGGAAGAAATATGGGGCATAATAGCGTGGTTGACAATGGTGTCACGGAGAACGGTAATATGAGTCAAACTGGCGAAATTACTAAAGAGGTTCACCATGCGGACAAGCCGTTAATTTATCTGCGCTCATCAGTGAGTAAAGATTTTGCGGCTGAGTTGTGCTTCAGGGGAGATGATGGAGTTTTCCATTCCTATGAAGTCAGCCCTAGAGCGTTAGCAAATATGCTCAACACGGCAACTTCCTGCATGGCAGAACACGCAAACAGGCAAGAGCGGGACTAGATGGATGTTGGAAAGAAAACGCCGTGGTCGTCTTGTATCAGCGAGGCGAGAAGTTGCGGAACAGAATAGAATCCGCAACTCGTATGAGCGGCGTTTAACTGGCCAACTCCGAAACCTGTTTGAGTCAATAGCGGAAACTGCTGTTCGCGAATATCAGGTGGGCGGCAGCCCTACCGTTCGTCTTGAAAACGTAACAAATAGAATATCCGAGGTCTTAGTCCCTCATTATCGTTCTATTATCCTTGCTATGGCAGACCGCTTTCGGACGGTAAAGGTTAAGCAGGATTACGAACAGGTTGTAAGGAACTATCTGCGGGACACAGCCACTGATAGGATAATTGGAATATCAGCTACAACGCAAAACCTTATTAGGCGTGCGCTCCTAGAGGCAGACCAAGAAACCAACCCCAGACAGGCCGCCAAACTTATAGAGGAGCGCGTAGGGGGTTCTTTCGGTAGGCGCAGGGCGATTACCATAGCCAGAACAGAAACGCACGCAGCGGCCAGCTATGCGAACCACGAGGTCGCTAAAGATTTGGGCGTTCCTATGCGGAAGCAGTGGGTGGCGACTAATGATGGTCGAACTCGGACATGGCACAGCAACGTCAATGGTCAGACTGTAGATTTGGATGAGGATTTCATCGTCCCGTATAAAGGGGTCGATTATCGCATGAAGCACACAGGCGACCCGAATGGTGGCGCTCACAATACGATTAACTGCCGTTGCGTCACCATCTACCTTGAGCCAGAGGATGTCGTGGTTGATGACCAGCCTGAGAGTCCAAAGCCGAGTCCGCAGCAACCATCTGATATTTCAGCTTATAGGCACAAGTATGATTCAGTAAGGCGAACCGAAATCAATGGCGATACATTGCCAATAGAACCAGCCGATACCGCGTTGGCTTCTTTGACCTCTCGGTTTAGCCGTAGCCAAAACGATGAAAGATACATGACTGCGGACAACAAGCCAGTCAGCACATATCGTGGGCGCAAGTTAGACGATTATGGGGAAGCCCGCCTGAGTGGGGCATCCGATAAAATGGCAACCGCACTTGATAAGATTATGGAAGAATTAGACGAGATTGCTGACCGAACTGGAGTGCCGCCTTTGCGTGGGATGAAAAAACTTCGGAGCAACTCCTCAGCCACGGCAGACATGGGCGATGGTGTTATGGGGTGGAATATAGCGTGGTGGAAAGAAATATCTGACAGCATTGGTAGGCCAGCGCTTGACACGACAAGGCTGAAGCTAGCCAATGAGCGCATCGCCGCTTATGAGTTGGAACTAGAATCTAGGGTTGATCGATTGCGTAAGCTAAGGGCGGATTACCTTGAAGGCTTTAGCGATTTCAAAAACGGTAAGATTTCGGAAACACTTTTTAGGACATATCACAAGAACTTTAATGATTACAATGACGAACTTGAAAAGTGGAAAAAGAAGTCACGCAAAGAATTGAAGAATGATTATCAATATGCGAAAGGAACCGCAAACCCAAGCGCATCGAAGTGGAAGCAGGGAGATAATCCGAACAGCAGGCCTTGGTCTGCTAAATACTACTTTGAAGACCCAGTTGATAAAATAAGAGCCACAGCTTATCACGAGATGGGTCATCACGTTCATCAAATGTGGGAACCCATGCTAAGGGGTTATTCAGGCTCAGGTCGCCTTGAGCGGGGTGAACTTTCTCGTCGCTGGCGACACAAAAAAACAGCGGCGACAAGGTATAGTGACAGCAATAAGCATGAATGGTTTGCTGAAAATTTTTCATTGTTTTGGATGGGTCGCAGGGATTTGGTTACCCCGAAGTTCTTAGATTACATGGAGGAAGTGTTAGATGTCGAAATACCTAGATAAGGCACAGGAGATATTAAATAGGGGGCGTGAAGCAACAAAAAAAGAACTTTCTCAGTTGGTGGGGTTGACCACATTGCTAGTTGGAGATGAGTGGGAAATGGGCTTGGATATTATGGAGGCGGTTGCGGTTATGGTTGGAAACAGACCTGATATTAGTGAGGAAGAATATGAACGCCTTATGGAAGGCGATGCCATAGCTGATTTCGACCTACTGGAAGGAATATAATTAGGTTCGGTTGAAACAAATGTGGAACGATTGTAAAATAACTGGAGAAAGGGTATATTATGCCATTACCGAAGCCAAATTCAGGTGAAGCTGAAGAAGCCTTTATGGAGCGTTGCATGAGCGATGACAAGATGGGGGCAGAATACCCAGACAAAGACCAGAGGGTCGCTGTGTGTATGACAAGTTTCCGAGACGGAAAGGAACAGGATATGAGCGACCAGAACGAAGAAGCCATTGATTATGAAGAAGGCAAGTTCGACATTGAGGCCGAGATTAAGGCTATTCAGGATGAGAATGAAGACGGTGGCTTTGAAGGCTATGCTTCTGTATTCGGCAATGCTGATTTGGGCAACGATGTCGTTGTAGAAGGTGCTTTCGCCAAGAGCATTGCACGCCGTGGCGCCAAGGGCGTTAAGATGCTGTATCAGCATGACGCAAAGCAGCCTATCGGTGTTTATGATGAAATCTTAGAAGACGCTCGTGGCTTGCGCGTGAAGGGTCGATTGGCTCTTGGCACGCAGCGAGGCCGTGAAGTTTATGAACTTATGAAAATGGGAGCGATTGACGGACTGTCGATTGGCTACCGTGTGGACGCAAAAGGTTATGACTACGATGACAAGAAGAAACGCCGTTATCTGAAGTCTGTAGACCTTATGGAAATTAGTGCCGTTACCTTCCCAATGAATCCCAAAGCGCGGGTTCAAGCAGTGAAGTCTGACCGCACTATTCGTGAGTGGGAATCCTTCCTTCGGGATGAAGGCGGACTCTCTCGCAATGAGGCCAAAGCTGGTGCGGCGGCCTTGACTAAGACTTTAGACCAGCGGGATGTTGGTGAGGAGTCATCTAAACTGGTAGAGGCGATGAGCGCCTTTACTCAAATCCTAAAAAATGGAGACTGAAAATGACTGAACAAGTCGAAAATGCAGTCGTTGAGATGGCCAAAGCCTTTGAGGAATTCAAAGCCACCAACGATGAGCGCCTCAAGCAGATTGAGGAAAAAGGGTCTGCTGACCCAGTTGTCGAAGAAAAACTTAAAAATATTGAAGTTGATCTCGACAAATTTGAAGACATCAACCAAAAGCTGACTCAACAAGTTGAGTTCCAAAAAGGTGTTGATGACCGTTTGGACAGCTTTGAAAAACTGCTGAAGCGCCCAGAAATGGATGCCGACGAAGTTAAAGCCGCTGACCGCCAAGTTGCCACGTTCGAAACATGGCTCCGTAAGGGTGAAGACGGTTTGTCGCCTGAAGAAGTTAAGGCTCTGACTGTTGGCACTGCTGCCACGGCTGGCAACCTTGCTCCTGCTGAGTATGTCGAAGAACTGGTTAAGGTTATCACTGAAATCAGCCCTGTTCGCTCAGTTGCTCGCGTTCGTCAGACAAGCAATAAAGAGATTGAAGTTCCGTCGAAAACGGCTTCTTTCGCTGCTGCTTGGACTGCTGAAGCTGGCACACGTTCGGAAACCACTGGTTACACAACCAGCCTGAACACCATTCCGACACATGAACTCTATGCAATGGTTGACATCTCGTCTGCTCTGCTGGAAGACAGCGTGTTTGATTTGGAAGCTGAGATGAACACTGAGTTTGCTGAACAGTTTGCAAAAGCTGAAGGCAATGCGTTCATCGCTGGTAACGGCACGAACAAACCGACTGGTATCACCGATGGCACTACCGTTGCTCACACTGCAACTGGCGCTGCCTCTGCTGCTATCACCACGGACAACCTGATGGACTTGGTTCACGGCTTGAAATCTGAGTATGCTCGTAATGCTTCTTTCATGCTGAACCGCACCACTTTGGGTGTTATTCGTAAGCTGAAAGATACTGCTGGTCAGTATATCTTCCAAACTGGTTTCAGTGGCCAAGCTGGTCTGCCGAACACCATTTTGGGTCATGCCTACGTTGAAGCTGCTGACGTAGCTGATGCCGCCTCTGGCGCGAAATCAGTTATCTTCGGTGACTTCCGCCGTGGTTACATGATTGTTGACCGTGTGGCTCTGTCGGTTCTTCGCGACCCGTATAGCCAAGCTGCCTCTGGCAATGTGCGTTATCTCGCACGCCGCCGTGTAGGTGGTGAGGTCGTTCTTTCGGAGGCCATGCGCGTCCTGAAGCACGCTACCTCGTAAGGTGCTTAGGGGGGTGGCCTTCGGGTCGCCCCCACATCTATAGGAGTCAATAATGGCTAAAATCGTAATGATTAAATCGTCCATCGGGGCGGCTAATGAACATGGTTCGCAGACCCGCAACTATATGGTCGGTGAAGAACTGGAATTAAAAGAGAACTGGCAAAAGACGCTGGCGCAATCCTTTGTTGATGCAGGCGTGGCCAATGAAGTGGGTGGCAACCAAGCTGTCCCCGAAACCAAAGAACAACCCGCAAAAGGGAAGCGGACAACAAAGAAATCAAAGTAGCAGGGGAACAAAGTGGCGGCTGGAACTTACCATATGAAGATTGAAAAAGGCAGCACGCTATCCCTAGTGTTGACTTACACTGACGCTAATGACGCGGTAATTAACTTGAGTGGCTACACTGCCCGTATGCAGATACGCAAGCGCATGAATGACTCAAATGCAATCCTAGAAGCAACCACAGAGAACGGCTACATCACGCTTGGCGGAAGTGCTGGAACGGTTACTATTTCTATCCCAGCTTCAGTAACGGCAACCCTCGACACAGTTGAGGCGGTCTATGATATTGAGTTGGTGAATAACTCAATAGTCACGCGCTTGGTCGAAGGCACTGTTGAGGTAAGCCCAGAGGTGACGCGATGAGCAGTCAAAACAAGGTTATCATCCAACAAACATTGAACGGGGTAACCATCAATCAAGGTAGCGTTAAGGTTGTTTCAGTGGGGGTGCAAGGTCCAGCTGGTCCGCAAGCGGTTGGCGGCAAGGGGCTACCAAGCGAAGCGCCTACATCAGATGACACTTTGTTAATATATGATGCGACAACGGACGCTTTCGTTTATACTACCGTCATAGATAGCGGAACATTTGGAGATTAAAAATGGCCAGCACAATTAGGATTAAACGCAATACGGTAAACACAACCGCGCCAACATCAAGCGATATAGCGCGTGGTGAGTTGGCGTTTGTTGAGAGCGACCAGAAACTTTATTACCGTGATAATTCAGATAATATCCGCGTCATTGGTGGTGAGGGTTCATTCCTTCGTTCAGATACCAATGATACGTTCAGCGGCAACCTGACGGTCACAGGCAATCTTGATGTTCAAGGCACAACCACAACCATTGACTCAACCACGGTTTCAATCTCCGACCCGCTGGTAAAGTATGCCAAAGACAATTCCGCTGATGCTGTTGATACTGGTTTTTATGCTAAATACAACGATGGCTCTGACAAATACGCTGGCTTTGTCCGTGACGCATCTGACAGCGGCGCGTTTATCTTGTTTGATGGTGTTGGCGCTGAACCGACATCAACCGTTGATACAACAGACGCAGGCTTTAATAAAGCTACCTTGAAAGCTAACATCGAAGGTGATATTGGGGGCAGCCCGACAATTACCGCCGCTACCGTTGCTACATCATTGGATATGAACGGCAATGAGTTAATCTTAGATGCGGATGCTGACACAAGCATCACAGCAGACACCGATGACCAGATTGACATTAAGATTGGCGGCTCTGACGAGATTAACATTACTGGAACAGAGATTGCCCCTGCCACGGATGGCGGGATTTCTCTTGGCACATCTAGCAAGAAGTTTTCAAACCTTTACGCCAGTGGCACGGTTGACCTTGGAACAAATGTAAACATAGATGGTGGCTCTGTAGATGGCGCGGCTATCGGTTCTAACTCTGCTTCTACAGGTGCTTTCACATCTGTCTCGGCAAGCAGCCAGATTTCCTCCTCGTTGGCTACTGGAACAGCGCCGTTCAGCATTGCATCAACCACGGTGGTCAGCAATTTGAACGCGGATATGCTGGATGGTAAGCACGCCCCTGCTGGTGATATTGTTGGCACAAGCGACACGCAGACAATGACCAACAAGACGTTGACCAGCCCCACTCTGACAACGCCACAAATCAACGATACTAGCGCGAATCATCAATACGTCTTTGCTGTATCTGAGTTGGCCGCTGATCGCACTGTAACCCTGCCCTTGCTAACGGGTAACGATACATTCGTATTCGCTGACCATACGCAGACGCTTGATAATAAAACGATTGATGGTGGAACATTTTAATGAGTGAACCGTTTGATAAGGCGGTCATACAGACGTATGAAGGCCTTGTCGGAGAAATCTTAGGAAGGGCGATTGACTTTGAGGCTAAGTATCGTGTTTCAGTCGAAACCATAGCGTCCCTGAAAAAAATGGTGGAACAGGCTCGTGAAACGCTGGAAGAACGAGATAACAACGCTGAGGATTTGGAAGCGGTTGTCGAAGAACTGAAAGCTGCTAAAATACGAGAGAAGGACTTATCGGAAAAGAATTCTGAACTGTCCATCAAACGCGAAGAATTAATGGCGAAGGTCGCCAAGTTAGAGAGACAGGTCAATGGCAAACACAGTAAAGCTAAAACGAAGCGCAGTAGCGGGTGATGCGCCTTCAGCCAGCGACTTAGAGATTGGCGAAGTTGCCATCAATACAGCCGATGGCCTGCTTTACACGAAGCACACTGACAACAGTATAAACAAAATAACAATCGCTGATGATGAACTCAGCGCTTTGCTTTCTGGCTATTCAGAAGCCACGGACGCGACAGGCTCAGATTTAATTGTATTTTATGACGTTGACGCTGGCGTATGGGAGCGCAGCACGATTGCCAATGCCGCCCTGCAAGGTGAAAAAGGCCAGAAGGGTCAGGCTGGTGCAGATGGAGCCGACGGGTCTGATGGAGACAAAGGCCAAAAAGGTGAGGGTGGTTCTAAGGGGCAAAAAGGCGAAGTAGGCGCTACTGGCAATGACGGTAGCAGCGGGTCAGATGGAGACAAGGGGCAAAAGGGTCAAGCGGGCAACGATGGCAGTGCTGGCTCCAATGGTGCTAAGGGTCAAAAAGGCGAAGTTGGCGTTCAGGGTAATGACGGCAGCAACGGCGACAAGGGGCAAAAAGGACAAAAAGGCCAAGCTGGTGCAAACGGCAGTAGTGGTTCAGATGGTGCTAACGGTCAAAAAGGCGAGAAAGGCCAGAAGGGTCAGGATGGAACTGCTGGTGGTGACGGTTCAGATGGCGATAAGGGGCAGAAGGGCGAGGTCGGCGCAAAGGGTCAGAAAGGCCAAGAAGGCAGCTTCGGCGGCGCGACCTTTGATTATACCTTTAGCACGAATACGGCAGACAGCGACCCCACAAGCGGCAAGCTAAAATTCAACAACGCTAATCTTTCATCTGCGTCCAAGATGTATATTGATAATCAAGATGGCAGTGCCACAAGCATTGTCACCTTCTTGCGAACCATTGATGACAGCACAAGCACAATCAAGGGTCACTTTAGGGTAAGCAACCGCCTGAACGCTGATGACTTTGCCTTGTTTACTATTGGCGGCTCAATAACTGAGGCGACAGGCTATGTCAAGGTAAACTGCTCTTACGTCAGTGGTTCAGCTACGTCATTCAGCAATAGTGAAGACATCATTATTACCTTTGCCCGCACGGGTGACGCTGGCGACACTGGCGCTGCTGGCGCTGCTGGTAGTGATGGTAATGACGGTGCAAAGGGACAGAAGGGTCAAAAGGGTCAAACGGGTGCTGCGGGTAGCAATGGCAGCAATGGCTCAAAAGGTCAGAAGGGTGAAGTGGGCGCGGCTGGCTCTAACGGCTCGAATGGTAGCGATGGCGCGGCTGGTCAGAAAGGCCAGAAAGGCGAGGTCGGGGCAAACGGCAGCAATGGCTCAAACGGCGCTAAGGGTCAAAAGGGTCAAAAGGGTGAAGTCGGCGCAAACGGTAGCAATGGCAGCAACGGCTCAAAAGGTCAAAAAGGACAAAAAGGCGAAGTCGGTGCAGGTGGCTCTGATGGCTCAAACGGGTCAAAGGGTGAGAAGGGTCAAAAGGGTCAGACTGGCTCTACAGGTGGCACAGGTGGCACGGGTCAAAAAGGCCAGAAAGGCCAGACTGGCTCTACTGGCGGAACAGGTGGCACGGGGAGTAAGGGTCAAAAGGGTCAGGCTGGTGTAAACGGTTCAAATGGTTCTAATGGCTCTAATGGCTCTAAGGGACAGAAGGGTGAGGCTGGTAGCAACGGAAGCAACGGAAGCAACGGCCAAAAAGGTCAAAAGGGCGAGAAGGGTCAAAAGGGTCAGACTGGTGCTACTGGCGGAACTGGTGGAACTGGACAGAAGGGCGAGAAAGGTCAAAAGGGGCAAACTGGCGCTGGTGGTGGAACGGGGGCTAAAGGCCAGAAAGGCCAAAAGGGTCAAACTGGCTCTGGTGGGTCTAATGGGTCTAATGGGTCTAAGGGTCAAAAAGGTGAGGGCGGTTTAACCACAACGATAGCGACAAAACTTTTTGCTGGCGGAACTGGTCCAAGCACAGAAAATTTGAACACTGTCGGTAATAGCGTATCTGTCGGGCAGCTTGAATATAGAGGTTTTAATTCTACCTCTACCAACGCGCCACCTATGAGTGATAACGCGAATGGCGTTATTACAGTTGGACAGCACAATGGTAATTATAATGCTCAGTTGGCGTTTTCCTCTAACGGGAATATGTATTGGCGAGATAACCCAAGCACGTCTAATGGCTCTTGGAGAGCTGTTTGGGATAGCGGAAACGATGGCTCAGGCTCAGGTCTGGACGCTGATAACCTAGACGGATACACATGGGCTAGTTCTGGCAAAAATGTAAGAGCAACCGAGTTTTATGCTGATAATTGGTTTCGCAATTATAACTCTGGCGAAGGTATGTATAACCAAGCAACTGGTCAGCATTTTTATTCTGACGACGATGATTATTGGAATGTTGCTGGCGGAGGCTCTGCTAATGGCTTGCGTTTTCGTGATGACCACAACTCAACGGTTCGCGGGTATGTCTATGCCAATAATAGCAACCAAATAGGATTTCTAAACTCAAGTGGCAGCTGGTCGTTTAAGTGTGACAACAGCGGTAACGTAATCGCTACGGGTAACGTCACTGCTTACTCTGACATTCGACTGAAGACTGACATCGAGCCTATTGAAGGTGCTTTAGATAGGGTCAATAGCCTTGAAGGCGTAGAATACACCCGTAAGTCTACTGGTGAACGTGAGATAGGCTTTATCGCACAAGAAGTAATTTCGCATGAACCAACACTGGTTGATGTAATTGATGCTTCTACTACTGAGCAAGATGCTTTCTCAGATTTGCACGTTATGAAATATCAAAATACGACAGCCCTTTTAGTCGAAGCAATCAAAGAACTTAAAGCCGAGGTCGATGACCTAAAAACCCAACTAGCCGAGAAGGAATAATCCTATGGCCGTAACTTACACATATGACGCTCCAACAGGCGACGAAACCTCTGTAGAAGTGACGTTTACTGATGGCACAGTAACGCATCAGCGCGGAGTCAATGCGGTGTTTACTGACGGTGCTTATGATGCTGACGCTACGGAAGTCCGCGTTGCTGAAGTGGCACGCGGTGTTGAAAACAAAATAGCCGTTGGCGTGATTAGTCAGCCAGAAGAAGCCACCGAAGAAGAATAATTTTCCTTGTTAGTTTTTGCGTTAGCAATTACTTTGACGCATGGCCAAAATTTACCAAATATCGTTGCACGCTGGCGCATACGACGGCAGGGACAAAACCCAAGAGCAGATACAAACGGAAACAGGGTGCAAGCCTTTGGAGGGTTGGCGCGACCCGCTTCTTAACAGGCCGATGCTGTCTGGGGAGGTTGGTTGCGCCATCAGCCATTTGCGCGTCTGGCAGAAGATAGCTGACAGCGGCCAGAATGGAATTATCCTTGAGGAAGATGCGGTTTATGAAAATGTGGACGTTGCCCACGTTGATGAACTGCTAAAGACCCATGATAGCGCATGGCTGGGCTACAGGGAGAACTCGATGGGATATTGGTATAACGCGCACGCCTATGCCATCACCCCCGATACGGCGCGATATTTGCTCTCTCAGGGCTTTCAGGATTCCCTAGTGCCAGTGGACGAATTCCTGCCGTTTGCCCTTACAGGGGGCGAGTATGGCGCTTACAGGGGCGGTTCTGTAGAGAAAAAAGAAAACTATTTCTTTGACCCGCCAATCGTGCGACAAATAGAACGCAAAGACAGGCCAAGCATTATTGAAGGGACTTCAAAGATGCAGAACGAACGCATACACCTTATCACCGTGGCAACAGAGCCAGAAAAGGCAGAGGCGCTAAAAGCAACAGCCGCAAAGTTTGGTTGGCCTCTTACCATGCTGGGCAAAGATAGCGACTGGCGCGATGACATGGATACCGCTGGCGGCTTTCCCAAGATTGAATTTGTCCGTGAGTTTGTCAAAGACATAGAGCCTGACACCATTGTCATGTTCATGGATGCCTATGACACTTTCGTAAATGATACTATGGAAACGGTGTTGGAGCGCTATAAGGGTTTCAATGCGGATATTGTGATTGGGGCAGAGCGATTCCTATGGCCTGATTGGGATTATGGCAAGGAATACCCTGAAAGTGAAACGCCATATCGCTACCTAAATTCTGGGCAATACATCGGGACTGCTGGCGCTATCAAGAAATTTCTTGAAAAAGGGAGCATAGCGGAAGACCTTGATGACCAAGCCTTTTTCCATGAGAAGTTTCTCAAGGGCGATTCAAATGTGGCATTGGATTATGAGGCATACATCTTCCAGAATAGTGAGGCCACGGTTCAAAGGGTCGGCGGACAAATATTTAATAGCTTAACAGGGTGTTACCCTTGCACATATCACGGCAATGGCGGTCAGTTTGACAAAGACGCCTTCCATAGAATTTACAGAATGTTCAACCCGCTAGAGGTTGAGCAAGTTGGCATCCCATACATTAAGACTTTGGATTATGAGGTTGTCGCTGATGAGATGATTGTCACAAAGCTATTTGAGAAAAACGAGTGCGACAGGTTGATTGATATGTCTGAGGCTCTTGGCTCTTGGGAGCAGATGGAGGGCGATAAGTTCCCCGCGCAAGAGATACGCATAAGGGATATGGGGCTGTGGAACGAGGTGGAAAAAATATGGCTAGAAAAGCTGGGTAAGATTTCTGAGGGGTATTGGCCTCCCATGTTGCATATTGGG
>Ga0098055_1000706_pt1 | contig 19338 bp, 20 predicted proteins | sample 17_taG_FD_75107 | JGI IMG/M metagenome (GOLD analysis project Ga0098055, IMG submission 75107) | Marine viral communities from the Subarctic Pacific Ocean - 17_ETSP_OMZ_AT15314 metaG | ecosystem: Environmental > Aquatic > Marine > Oceanic | place: Pacific Ocean | collected 2015-01-18 | reverse complement strand
GACTAGCAAACACTGGATGTCCGTCTGTAGGATTAGCACCTATTATAACTGCTACATCCGTTTCTCTGATACTGTCAAAGTCTTGTGTTCCAGAGCTTTCACCTAAGGTACTTTTTAATCCATAACCTGTTGGTGAATGACAAACTCTAGCACAGGTATCTACATTATTGTTTCCAAATGCGGCACGTACTAATTTTTGTACTACATATGTTTCTTCATTGGTACATCTACTTGATGTTATGCCACCTACTGAAGTTCGTCCGTATGTTTTTTGTATTCTTTTTATTTCTCCAGCGGCATAGTTGATAGCTTCTTCCATGGTAACTTCTTTCCATGGGTCGTTTATAGACTTACGTATCATCGGAGTTGTTATTCTATCTTTGTGTGTGGCATATCCCCAGGCAAATCTGCCTTTGACACAACTGTGTCCGTGATTAGCACCACCATCTTTGTTTGGCACCATACGTATAACTTCTTCACCTTTCATTTCAGCGTTGAAACTACATCCAACACCACAATAGGCACAGGTTGTTGTTTCACTACGATCCGGAACTCCGTGTTCTTCTACTGTTTTTTCTATCAGTGTTGCTGTTGGACAAGCTTGTACACAAGCACCACAGCTAACACATTCTGAATCCATAAAGTCTTTATTACCTGCTGATACCTTTGAATCAAATCCTCTACCTTCTATAGTCAAGGCAAATGTTCCTTGTACTTCTTCACATGCTCTTACACATCGTGAACACACAATACACTTACTTGGGTCAAATGTAAAGTATGGATTTGTTTTATCTTTCTCTTGGTCTAAATGATTTTCTCCTGCGTAGCCGTAACGAACATCTCTTAGTCCTACTGCTCCTGCCATATCTTGTAGTTCACAGTCACCGTTGGTAGCACAGGTTAAGCAATCAAGAGGATGATCGGATATGTATAGTTCCATTACACCACGTCTTAGTTCAGCTAACTTGGGTGTTTGTGTTTTAACTTTGAGACCTTGTTCAGCTGGCGTGGTACAACTAGCTGGATATCCTCTTTTACCTTCAATTTCTACTAGGCACAGTCTACATGAACCAAATGGTTCTAAGCTGTCTGTAGCACATAGTTTTGGAATGCTGGTGTCGTTCATTTTGGCCGCGGCCATAATACTTGTACCTTTAGGCACAGTAAGTTCAACGCCATCAATTTCAAGTGTGACTAGATCGTTGTTAGATTTTAGTGGTGTTCCGTAGTCGATCGATTTTTTCAAGCTCATAACTATATTTATATGGCTATCTTTAATATCTGTATGTATCTACCTTAAACGGACCTTGTTGTGGCACTGCGATATACTCAGCCTGTTCAGGTGTTAATGCTGTTAGTTCAGCACCGACTTTAGCTAGATGTAACTCAGCTACTTTCTCATCCAGGTGTTTAGGTAGTAGATAGAGTTTACCTGTTTCGTAGTTATCAGGATTATTAAACAGTTCTATCTGTGCTAGTACTTGGTTAGTAAATGAGTTTGACATAACATAACTTGGATGCCCTGTTGCACAACCTAGGTTAATCAATCTACCTTTTGCTAAGATAATAATCTTGTTGCCGTTAGGTAGAGTAACGTGATCTACTTGTGGTTTAATTTCATCCCACACTAAATCTTGTATACCTGCAATGTCTATTTCACTGTCAAAGTGTCCAATATTACAAACGATACTGTTATCTTTCATAGCTAGCATATGTTCTTTAGTGATAACATCAATATTACCTGTAGCTGTTACAAATATATCTGCTTTGTCTTTGGCATAATCCATAGTAACTACACGGAATCCTTCCATCGCGGCTTGTAAGGCACATATCGGATCTACTTCTGTTACCCATACCTGGGCTGATAACGCGGCCAATGCCTGTGCTGATCCTTTACCAACATCACCGTACCCACATACCACAGCAGTTTTACCTGCTATCATAACATCAGTGGCACGTTTAATACCATCAACCAATGATTCACGACAGCCATACAAGTTATCAAATTTTGACTTGGTTACAGAGTCATTTACATTGATAGCTGGCATCGTCATAGTACCTTGTTTAATTCTTTCTAGTATTTTGTGTATACCTGTAGTTGTTTCTTCTGTCACTCCGACAATATCTTCCAGTAAGTCAGGACGTTTGTCAATGATATATCCAGTTAGGTCATGCCCATCATCTAACAGTATGTTTGGTCGCCATCCATCTGGACCTTCTAGTGTTTGTTCTATACACCACCAGTATTCTTCTTCTGTTTCACCTTTCCAAGCAAACACAGGAATACCTTTTTCAGCCAATGCGGCCGCGGCCTGATCTTGTGTTGAGTATATATTACAAGAGCTCCAACGCACACTAGCACCTAAGGCAACTAAAGTTTCAACTAATACAGCAGTCTGGACTGTCATGTGTAAGCTACCTGTTATTCTAGCACCTTTGAGTGGTTGTTTGTCTTTAAATTCGTCTCTAATGGCTATCAAACCAGGCATTTCAGTCTCTGCAATAGCTATTTCTTTATGCCCCCACCCCGCTAATTGTATGTCTTTAATCTTGTAATCCATTAACTATGATTCCTTTGATGTATTGTTATTATTACTGTTATTGTTTCTATTGCCGCCTCTCGGTGCACTTGCTGGGTCAACGAATCTGCCGTTCTTTCTGTTTTCGTTTGCTTGAGCACCTTGAATAAATGCTTTCTTCATTGCTGATCTCAGTTGTGGGGGCGATGAAGCTATCATTCTTTTATATTCTTTGTGCAGTTTAAAACTTGATCCTGTAGCCATTGTAGTTCCTATATAAAGTTATTATTAAAAAATTCTTTTGGGTGACACTCATAGTTAAAGTCATGCCCATGGCACTTCATCGGAATCCTAGTCATTGCTAGCATTGCTTGATTACGTGCTTGTTTTAATTGATGTATGTTTTGATCAAGATTAACATCTAAGTCTGATATATGATCGTTCCAAAACATTGGCATATCTTCTATACACCAACGATGCTCAGGACCACTTGGGTCGATACTGTACAATCTTTCAGCGGCTGAATAGAAATTAGTTGCTTTATCTTCACGCTCTGGATAACCAATCCTTACTTTCATATCTTTTTCAAAAAATCCTGGTGGTACAAACAATGGAGGTGCTATGGTTCCTAACTGTTCTCCAACGTGGCTGTAACCATCATAGTGTCTAATTATTTCTCTAGTAGGAGTATATACTGTACCTGGTATCTTATATCCATATTGCCAACCTAGTGTATCACTACGGTATGTGTTATCATCTCCGCAGTCTGTTTCAAACCAGTACTTTCTAAATCTGCCTGCTTTCATTAACAGTAAACTGTCAACTGTGTCCCATTGGAACTTGATAAAGTTTCCATCTTCAGTTAACTCACCGTTAAGTTTTAGACTCATACGCATTTGCTCAGGCCAATGGCTGTAATACATAACTGCTAAAGGATCAGTATCATTGAGTAATGTTTCTTTAGCACTACGTACTGTTTCTAAATCACTGTCGATAAAAATATGATCGTCATTTCCTTCATACCATAACAATTGATTTGGATCATTAAACCTTTCATCACAAAGATCTCTCCATTTTTGTGTGCTATCAATCCTATGCCAGTTAATATCTAGCTTGTCTTTAGGAAATATAGAATACATATACTCTTCTAATTCTTGTTGACGATCATTGAATTCAGCTAGATCAATATAAAATACAAACTTGTCAACCTCTGGTGCCATTACTGCACGACTGGCTAGACAATATTTAAAAATATCAAACCTATTGCTTACAGGAAACCAAGGAGCTCGTACATAGGTTGTACCAGCATACGGATAAGACATTTTAATGTCGGTTATTTTTACATTGAAGAATACTATCATTTCAAATTCTTTGTGTAAGTATCATAGATATCGTACATTACTTGATTAACTTCGTGTTGCCAATCAATGCCTTGACTCTGTAACTTATTAACTACAGCATGATACTCTGGACTGTTAAAACAGTAATGGCCACCTACGCTAACTTTTTGCGTACTGTCATCTAATCTAGTCCACTTAGACCACCTATTACTTGCTAATACTAAATCATGAAATTGTTGCCATTCCTCTGGTGCATGACGGCTACTTAATACTCTTAGCAACTTGGTCTGTGCTACTCCTAACTGTGGTGCTATGTTTAAAGTATGCACGCCAGCTTCTTTTCTCATTCTAACTTCTGCGGCTGTTAGGTAATCTGCATTATGTTCTTTTAGTTTAACACCATTTTCGATAGCAACTTGCACTAGTTCACATGCGGCTTGAAAATTAAATTCTCCAGCTTGGTGATCTTCATGACATAAACTTCCTGTTTGTGCTACTACTGTGTATATGTTTGGCATGTTCCTAGCAAATGCAACATCTTTTTTATATTGTATAATACCAGCGGCCACTCCAACATTTTCTTCAGTGCCAAATTCAAAACGCACATTAGGATTCTTCTTATAAGAAAAATCAAATAATTCTTCTGCAATACCATACGTATCGTCTACACGTGAAGTATCAATATGTATTAGATCAAACCCTTGTTCTATGTCATAAGCAATAGTTTTCTTACTAGCTTCAACAGCATCACGCAAAGGCAAACCTTTCTCAACATCAAGAAAGTATGGACCACAATGATCACGACATATCCACAATTTATCTGTTGGTAGCGTGCTAAGTAATTCACGAAGTTCAGGAGTAGTCATTACATAACCTGACTCGGCATCAATTTGATTACGACTGGCTATTACCATTAGTGGTTCGTTCTTATCTGTAGAATATGTTGCTAATGAACTAATAACTTCCCGACTCATTGGGCCAAATCCTAGTTTAAAATCCATGTTCAATCCCCATCTTATCCATTATATATACACAAGCATCCATTACTGCCCCTTTTCCTCCATCTCTTTCTGTTACGTAAGTTGCATTGGCTACTGCTGTTCTCCAGGCCTGTGCTGGTGCAATGCTTAATCCTACGTGTGGAAATATTTTAGCATCATAAGGCCCATCACCCATAAACACGGTTTCAGTAGGGTCACCTTTTGCTAATACAAAATCTAATCTATCTGCTTCTTTAACACAACTACAAGGAAACTTCATGTGTGTAATAACTCTAGATTCAGTTATTGGCCATCCTTGCTTATCAGCTGATACGAACTCTATATCAATATGTTTTCTTAATAGCTTTAATCCATCGTGATCATAGTTGCCAAATGCTTTAAATGGTTTTCCGTCTACTCCCCAATATAGCATACCATCGTTTAACACTCCATCTACATCTAATATAAATCTCTTATACATTAATCCAGCACCTTTGAGAAATGGTATTGTGAAAGTGCTACTAAGAATTTATCAAACGGTGCTTCGTGCAATGGGCTCATGTTCAAATAGATAATTGGTACCAACAGTTGGACTTTACGCCAATCAAGTCCGTTGGCTTCAACCCAGAGTCTTAGTTTTTCTTCATAATGAGCAACATTAGTAATATGTGGAACTTCTATTGTTGCATAGTCATTTTCTTCTTTGTAGCTATACAACTCGCTCTTGATGTCTTTGTAACTTTGAAATAATCCGCCTAACATTTTTGCTAGGTCATAATATTGATCTCCATATAGTGTTCCGCCAAAGTCTGTTCTCCAGTCAATGGCTGTAAACTTGTAAGTAGCTTTATCTCTAAGTTCATCCCATATTTTCTGATTTACAATAGCTGATGCACTCGGCCTTCCTCTAAAAGGTTGGTATTCGTATATGGTGTTATCGAAATGCAAATCACCGTGAACAAACTTCCAACTAGTTTCGGTACATAACCACTTCCAATCAATCTTTTTTAGATATGCGTCGATGGTATCTACTTCTCTTCCGTTGACTACACAAGGTTCACTCCAATCACTATACTTTGTACGGAACATATCAACACGTTCCATTGTTTTATCGTGATAAAACTTATGACATATATCATATTTGTCTTGTTCAGTGATATCTGCTGGTGCATCTTTCCATAACTCATTCTCACACCAAGATAACATCTTATCAAACACAGGCAATGTGTATTGATTATATACTATATCGCCTTGAGCGAAATCATGTATTAAGAAATTTCCTGCTTGTTCAACATTGTCGGGCATTGCTTCTGGATTGCAAAGAGCCCGTTTCACACGCAATTCTGCATGTTTAGTTTCTGTCCAGAATTTAATGATTTTGTTGTTGTCACAATAAAATAATTCGTTAGGTTTAGGAAAACTAACATCAGTTAAGTGTGACGACAGTTCTTCCCATTTTTCATAAGTACCAAAGTCTTTCCACTCTCTAATAGAATGTACTTTAAGATCCATACCTTCGAAGCCTTCGGGTGTTTGTTTTGCCGAACGTTTTTTAAGATTGTTCAAGTACTCATCATCTTTAGCGTACATTAATCCAACAAAAGCATCTACAGCATGTGGGCAAGGTTTTTTCTCTATAACATCAATTAGCTTATCCCCATCACGTTTAACCCAATGGTAATCTTGACTGACTGTACTATCTACTGGATGTACACCAATCCAATTATGATCGAGCTTGTCTTGATAATCAAAATCAAATAAAGTATCACATGCTAACCACATGAACCCGCCTCTGATATATTTTTCACAGGCCTGTATTGTTGTTGCAGGTCCAGTATCTCCTTCTGCATAGTTGTCAATATCAACAAATTGTATATCTTTATCTTGATGTACCACTGAAACATAGTCTTTGACATGTTGCCCCATGTGCCCAACAGCTATAACAAATCTTGTATATTGATCAAACTTCTCCATAATATGGCTGATCAAAGGTTTATTGTCGTAGGGAACAAGTGCTTTTGGAACCATTCGGCTAAATGGTCCCATCCTGCGACCATAGCCTGCGGCTAAGATTAGTACAGTAAGTTTATTTGTGTTCGGCATCGATCCTCCCATGTCCTCTATTGCTTGAATCTTCTAAACGTATTACGTCATCTAATTGAGTGGTACTTGCTTCTGTATAGTGCAAATCGTCATGGGCGATCATTCTGTGTATAGTTCCAGGGGGAGTATGAAATACTGCTCCAGGTTTTAGTTCTTCGATTATTAATTCACTTTTAATTTTATCAATCTCTTCTTTAGTGTAACCGCCATCTAAAAAACGCTTACAATCAAACGGATCAGGATGATATGCTAATGCACCGTTGCCAATATGTAGATGTATGCTTTCTGATTTAAATTGATGTACCTGCAGGCTCGTAACAAATCCTGATTTAAGCAATAATTCTTTGAGTGCAAATGGGTAAACGTCATCACCGCCTTGCAACCAGGTTTCTGTTCCCCACGGTTTATGTACTACATGACAGCCTTCTAATCTTTGAAAATCTACGGACATATTTTTCCTTGTTTGACTATTTATTATACATTAGTATTTAACTTTTTACAACAGGTGAGTAAAAAAATTATAAATATTTGGCAATGTTAAAAAAATCTCAATGTCTAGTACCACACAGTATGGCTTTTATAAGACCCGATGGGCAATATAGAGACTGCTGTAGTTCAACACCACATGTGATAAAGTTTGAAAAGAACTTTACAGACTGGTGGCAAGGCGACACTATGACTAAACTAAGAGAAAATGTCAGTAAAGACTCTTTGCCAAAAAACTGTCAACGCTGTAGCCAACATGAAAGTGCTACTGGAGAATCAATGCGTTTAACAGTTAATAAAGACAATAAACAGTTTAATATGGGCAGTAAGCTACCTAATAGATATCAGATTGCATTTGGTAATTTGTGTAATCTAGGGTGTTGGAGTTGCGAAGAAAACCTTAGCAGTGTGATACAAGAAGAAAAACGTAAACTAAAAATTCTACCAGAAAATTATGTGGATCCTAGTATTGGATTTAGTAAAGCGTGGCCCAGTCTTAAAGAAGCTATCTTAGCCAGTTATGATGAACACCAAGAAGTACTAATAAACATTTGGGGCGGAGAACCTACTATATCTAAAGAGTTTGTAGAGTTCCTAGAACTATTAGTTAAGCGTGGGCTTTCACATAGAACTAGGATTGAAATGTTTTCTAACTGCCATAGTCCAAAGCCAGGATTCCAAGAGATACTTGAAAATAATAAGTGGGCTCATATTACTATACTAGCTAGTCTAGATGCAGTTGGAGAAGCAGGTGAATGGATACGCTACGGATCAAAATGGAATCAAGTTGAAAATAACTTTATTAGATTTAAAGACATAGCAGACTATATAGAAATACAATGTACACTAAGTGTATTAACTGCTCGTCATCTACCAGAGTTGATGCTTTATGGTAAAGAACATAACGTAACAGTAACTCCTGTGCCGTTACAAGATCCTTGGTACATGAGTCCTGCTCGATGGGACGGTGACTTAGCTATACTAGGTAGTCAGAAAGAATACGAACAAGCAGGGTTGTTAAAAACTTGGGAATTGTATGGTAGCAGTCCTGAAGCAGGGTCTAGCGAAACATTAAAATATTACGTCAATCAATTTACTAATAGATCAAGAGAAATTCCTTTTAATCCAGCACTTAACGAATTTATTAACAGTTAAGCTACTTTAACTAATGTCATTTCTATTGTTTGTTTAACAATACCGTCTACACTAATAACAGTTTCGGCTTGACAAATTCTAGCTTTTGCTTTTATGATTTTATCGTCTAGTGTGATAGTATCACCTACGTATACAGCATCAACATATTTAACATTTAGTTTTGCCAATGCCCAATAAGGTTCCGGGTCACGTGATATCATTGCTGTAACAAGTATACCAGGAGCAATGGCTTTGCCTAAGTCGGTGTCTTCTGTGTGTATTGGATTGCTGTCACCAATGGCTTGACAATACTGTTTAACTAGTTCGGGTGTTATTTTTATATTTTTCATAGATTTTGTATAAGTTTTCCTGAGTGTTTTGATTCTTACGATTACTCAATCCTTCAAGTAAACTTTCATCATTCATTGACATTAATTCTTTGCTGATACCTGCATTCATTATCTGATCAAGATGATCCTCTTGTGGTAGTTTTAACATTCTCTTTAATAATTCAAGATCTTTGAAAGGAGTTAAAGTCAAAGTATTATCAAAATGCCAATGTTGATGATCATGTAGATTGATATTTAATATTTGCTCACACAACTTTTGGTAATCCTGTGTCAATTCCCACATATCTGGATCCATACGTTGTTTTTCATATAACGGTTTTAACTTATCTGCTGTTAGGTACTTGTAATGATAATTTTCTGGACCTATTAGATCAAATATATCTAATCCGTAGTGCATTAATAGAAGATTTATTGTTCCGGGACTGCGTAATAGATTTTCGTCACCGTTGGCTCCAGTTAACAGCACTGTAGGTTTGCTCCATAGATGTATTTGCTTGTAAGACCAATATTGATCTATAAGATGTTTTTTATTACAGTATGTCTTAGTAAAATCAACGTGTTCATAGTTTACTATTTCAAAATTATCAGTATGCCGTTTAAGAAAAGAAAATAAACATAGAGTATCGATCCCTCCCGATAAGAATACTTTAATTGGTTCATGATTGTGTGATAAAAACTGTTGGAATTTCCCATCGATATATCTATGTAACCATTGTACTACTCGTTGCCTTGACTGTGGTTCAAAATCAAAATCACCATAAGGATTAAAATAAAGATCATCAATAATTAACCCCACAGGGTTAACTTTGACATATCTATCGGCCCACACAAGTTCCGTTGAATCACGTAGCAGATTAGTTATTAACCATGGGTTACGTGATACAGCTATTGGTGTTCCTCTATGTACATCATGTGTTATAGTTATCTCACCATCGGCATTGACTATTATAGCTAAAAAGTTTCCACGAAACTTAGGCTCTGGGCTGTTAATCAACTCTATAAAGAACTGCTGATCCATAGCACAGTGCTCTACATAACCTTTACTATATATTCTAGCAACACCAAGGTCAGTTATCTTCCAACCATCATCACAGTTAAGCCATATGTCTCTTACTATATTGTGTGAGTTACTAAATGTTGAGTCTGAACTTTTTTTAATATCAAAAAACATGTTTGTAGAATACCTCAGCTACCTTATTATGTGTTAGAGGCCCTGGGTGTTGTCCGTCAGTACCCAAGTCCTTCATAAATTTATTATATTGCAATTCCATGGAAAAGTCAACAATGAAACCCGGATGTTGTTTTAACGTGTTAATTAATGTCCTATCAGTTTCAAAATCATTACGCATTGCTTGGGCAATGTGTATAGTTGCTCCCACCTTGTTGCAGTAATTAATTGCTTGCTTGATTGTCTTTACTGCCAGATAAACATTCCATCGATGTGTAAGTACTTTTGACATTATAGAATATTCATCTTTACCTAATTCTTTTGGATCTAATTCGGGCCAAATCTTAACAGCTTGATTGTCTTCACTGAAATAATCTATTCTATGTGCTGTAGTCAGCATCCAAAAAACTTGATCGCCTTTTCTAACGTCACTTCTCAGTAACTGATCACCTGCCCAAGGTATACTAGCTCTAGGTGCGGCCAATACTGAAACATTACGATTTAATTTTTGTGCCAGGCGATTAGGCCATCTTTGATCTTTATCTACTCCAATAGCTGAAGTATAACTACAACCTAAAGTCCATATCTGTGCTTCATCTGTTTTCCTTTGATCTTCTAACTGTAAACTATCACAGATTGTGTCTTGGTTAGTTTCAAAGAATAATTGATAAAAACCTTTAATCGTTTCACTAGCAGTTACATCACAGTATACACGTTCAGCTTGTTGACATAAAAGGATGAAGTTCTCTAGTGTAATATCATCCTGCGATGTGTACATCACACCATTGGGAGTAAGGGGCATTGTGTCGTTGGTAACAAGTCTAGCATTAGGATATTTGTCCTTTACTCTATGAGCAAACTCTCCGCTAGTATCTCCTAAAAATACTATCACTTGACAACTTCCCCTAGTAAATAACTCATAAAATGTGTATACATAGCATTGTTCTTTATTTTAAATTGATAAGTGCCAGGTTCATCCATATAACCGTAGGTAGTTTTTCTCTTGTTACTACTAGTTATGTATGTTCCGATTCTGTCCATGGCAGTTGTGAGTTCGAGATCATTAACAGCAATCTTTTCAATTATTAATGCTTGTCCTTGTTCACATTGATCAATTGAGACACTAAACGTGAATTCATTAGCGTCTATATCAGCTTCAACTGTAACGTAATCATTGTGTTCAGCCAGAGTTGCTGTGTCAGGTACGACTCGCCACTTAAAATTATCCGTCTTGTGGATAAACTTGATGTATATTGATAACTTTTGTTTCATATGGTGTTATGTAATCTTTACCTTTATATTTTTCTAGATATACTCTTTCCAATCCATCTATTTCATTTTTCCATTTAGATATTAATCTTTCATCGTGCCACGTTAAACCTAGATCTAAACTTGTTTGTATTAGTCTTCTCCATCTATCTACTCTGGCAAGGAAGTCGTTGTCTGGATATAGTTCACTCTTCCAAAAATGTACAGTCAATGGATCATTATAATCTAAATCTGTTAATCCATAGTAAGTACGCAAATCTGGATCTGCGTTAATATTGTTTGTTGGTATGTGCATATAAGGTGGTGTAACGTTTATCCTTAACATACCATCTTTTCCTAGATGCTTTGACTCACGCAGTAGATTCAAAGTTTGTTTGAAGTCTTCTTCAGTTTCACTTGGGTATCCTACTATAAACAACCAACTTTGTACTATATCGTTACGGAATAGTTCGTTTGCTGTATACATTATATCTTCGTTACTAAACTTTTTACGCATTTCATTTCTAATCTTTTCACTACCACTCTCTACACCAATTATCCATCGCTTACTACCAGCTCTGGCGGCTAGTTCGAAATCTTCTTTAGGGTGATGTTTTTGTTGTCGGAATATAGCGTAGCCTTGGTACTCTATTTCACGAGGTATTTCCCTTGCTAACATTTCGTTCATTCTTCTAAAGTTAGTTACTGATCCGTTCATAAGATTATCAGTAAAGAAAAAATTCTTTATTCCTGTACTCTTGTAACTATGTATGATATCTCTAGCAACATTGGTTCCTTCTCTAAAAATATATTTGGGCCAAAAGTTCGCTACATCACAGAATGTACATTTACGCACACAACCTTTGCTGGCAGTTATACCCATATATCTAAGGTTATCACTTACTGAACTGATTGCCGTGTTGTATGTGGCTAAGTCATAGTCATCCCAATAAGGTGAAGGAATGCGATCTAAATCTTCTTTAGTTTGTTGTTTACTCATATAGATACCTGTAGCGTCATCTGTTAATGCATCAATCAACGACGTTTCAGCATCGCCAACAACTATGAGATCAGCCATACCAAACTTGTCATACATTTCATAGTGCTTCATGTCAGTGAGACCGTGATGATTTTCTAGCCCTCTACCACCTAGTACTATTTTAACTTCGGGCAAATATTTTTTAATGTAGCTCATTACCAATATACTAAAGTCTACTGACTCTGAGGTAAAGATACTTAATCCTATATACCCAGGATCATACTGTTTTTTAACTTCTAACAAGTATTGTTTTATAAATTTAAGTATGTCAATGATAACACGTCGTGGTAATGATATTTTAGTAACGTGTCCTATAGCAAATAGGTTATGTATATCTCCCCAGTGTCCCGAGTCTTTGAAATGATTGAAGAAATCAATATTAAGATCTTTTCCTATTGAACTAAACCCAGCTTCTTTAAGACAAGCACTCAACAGAACTGGAGCCATTGGAGGTATCGGCTCCATTATGGGACAGCTCATTATTACTATGTCTTTTTTAGTTTGAGTCATTAGCTACAGTGTAACATATTAACTGTGTTTGGTCAATCTAACCAAAACTAAATGCTAATTTTCCGCCTATGCGTGATGAATAATAACTTTTACCGCCGTCAACTTTGATTTGTCCTTCAAAATTTGGTGGGTAAACTGCACGGAAGTCTTTAAGGACAGCATCGTCTCCTTGCTTGACCATTGAAGTATATATTTGTATAATTGATGATTGATTTAATAGTGCAATAGCACCTTTAGTAAATTCTGGATTCTTATTAATTTCTTTAGCAACTGTTTTAGCAACTGCGGCCATGATAGCATAACCTGTATTAAAACCTTTTACTTCGTTGTTGACTTTAAAATTTCCTAACAATGCTCTAGCACTGTCTGAAATATCTTCAAAATCTCGTTTTCCTGTCTGTATATATTTTTCTACTTCGTCACCTAATTCTTTGTCAATGCCTGGTATCTCTAATCCTTGTCCTAATAGTATAGGCCCGTCTTTGGCACTGTTCTCTGCTATAACTTTAACTACTGATATGCAATACTTTGCTGTTTCAAGTAGTTCTTCATTGTTATTTGCTTCTGCTTTCTTGAATGCATCATAGATATTCTTTGCTGATGCTTTAGCACCTGCACCACCTTTTGAACTAATACCAATCTCTTGTCCATTTGGTGCAATTAAGAAACTATCACACAGTGCGGCATTCATTGACATTGGCCACATCATTTTACATTCATTCCAATTGGCACCGCCAGCCAAAGCTTCTCTTGCTTCTTCTGCTTGTCCTTTAATAACGCCACCATCTAATGCAACAGGTTGCATAATTTCACCAAAGTAATCACGTAAGGCTTCCATATGATCTGCCATACCTTTAAACACTGTCCTTGGTTGTCCTGTTGCTAATCCATATAATATGTCTGTTAACACCGGAGCAACTTCAGATGGTGCATTCTTTCCTACAGTATCAATCACTTGAGCAGTAGTCATAAAAACGTTTTCTGTTTTAATTAGATTTTGTGGATCGTACCCTACCTGCATTTTAAGAGCACCTTTAGTTGCTAAACTCCAACCGGCGGGTATTTCTTTATTGGCCCATACACTCATCATGTCATGTTTGGTTTTTTGTAAGTATCTACCCCATAATATAACACCGCCGTCCATATTATTCAGAACTGCTACTGCAAATGCTAAACTAGCTGAGTTAGGTTGGTTCGTCCAAACAATCTTAGTATGCATATCTTCTTCATACTGATTTATTGTTATGTCTCTTTGCTCTACAGTATCAAATTGTGCTATGTCCGGAGATGGATACGAATCAACTCGCATAAATTCTGCTTCTTGACCATTGGAATTAACGAACTTGTCGCCTTCTTTTCGACCAAAAACGCCTTTAGCTTCTTGTAATATATGTTGTAATCTCATGATACTATATTTATCGTTAGTCCCGGCTTTCCCAACTAGCTACCAAGCGACTACTTGAATTAATCTTTTCTGTGCCGCCTACACCAAACTTAAAGCTAATGTTGTTGTCTTCAATGTCCATCTCAGGTATATTTTCTGCTGTACGATCGCCACCATTGGCAAAGATTAAATGTGCATTAGGATAATGAGCTCTTACTTGTTGTATAAACAAACGAGCACTGTCGTCATCATCTTGAAATGTAAATGTTTCATCCACCATTTGTAAGTTATTGACTACACTAAGTCTCTCGTTCCAAGGCATAAATGCCGCACCTTTCTTACGTTCTAGCCATTCATCACTGTTCAGCCCTACAATCAGCATATCACCTAGGTCAGCCGCGGCTTTGAGGTATGCTATGTGTCCTGAATGTACGGGATCAAACCCGCCTGTACAAAGTATTATCTTCATTTAGCTTTTTTGGTAAATGTTTGTCCTTTAGGTGCTCTCATGACTCCAACTGGATCAAGTAACTGTTGAGATTTCTTGTGTTTAGGTGGTTGTTTAACCTTAGGTTTTGATTTTGATTTAACAGATGTATTTTTTCTTCCTATCATAACAGGAGGTTCATCACTTTCAGGAAGTTCTGTGCTTGGCATTACCCAGTCAACGTAATAGTTTTCTCTGTCTAGCCAATTTATAACCATTTCTTCTTGGTGTGGGAATCCATGTCTTGTAATGCTGTCAACTATGCTAGGATGTAATAAGCCTTTTTCAGCTAGTTCATACCATGTAGTAGTAGTAGGGTCCATTGGTTTAGTATCTGACTTGTATACAGCAATTTTTATCCAAGGATCTTGCCAAGCTTTATGCAGATAAAAATCACAACAATCAAAACCGTTTACAGCTAACATATAAATTAAACTTGTTGGTGTGTGGTTATAATAACATCCTGACCGAGTGTTAGCATAATATTTTCCGTTATATACTCCGTTGCTCTGAGGCACATGCAATACTAACATACCATTGACTGACATTTGCTCGTTCCAAAGACGTAATGTGTTCAGAGGATTTGTACTGTATTGAAGACTATCGTGAGCCCATAATAGATCAATGTCTACTGGAATTATTCTTGGATCATTGAAGTCTTTATGTATTTTGCGTATGTTTTCGTGATTAGGAACAGCATCTAACCTTTTAATGTCTTGATCTACAGCATAACACTTGTAGTTATAAGGTCGCGGAACATCGTCCTTAGTTTCTAAAGTAGCCCACCATGCTATGTCTGCACCGTCTCCACAGCCCATATCACATATAGTTGTTAGACTTTCTAAAAAAGTGTCGTATCCATATATTAATTTAAGAGTAGCCCAACTGTTGTGATGACTAGCCAATTGATGAATCCTCCATACCTGCTGTACGCAATCTTGTCACGTGTCCAAGCATAAAGTTTTTACTTTCGATGCCCTTCATAACACCCAGCCACTTGTTACGCAGTAGTGCTACTTCATTGATAATAGTTTCAAAATCAATAACTTCGTCTTCTCCGTCTACATATTTTTCTGCGTCTCTCGACGTTAATGCTCTGTTGTAGGCTTCAAGATATTTTTGAAAGTACTTACGCCTCAGTTTCCTTAATTGTATATTAAGAAAATTTAATACAGCTTCGATCTCTTGTAGCTGATTAAATCGATGTTCGGTGACACCTGGTAGTTTAGCAAGAGCTTTTTCTATGTTTCCATGTATGCCGATTTCTTTTTTGCAGTCTGCTAGTTCGGCTTCATAATGAGCTATCATGTCAGGTATAGCCCCTAAGCTAGCAACTACTTTGCTATACCACATTAGTAATCATCACTTCCGTTAAAGTCTTCATCTGGATCTTCTTCCTCTCCGAGATACTCATACACTGCTCTACCGCAGTATTGATCAATACCCCCAAATTGTTTAAGATCCATTTCAGAAAGTTCTCCGTCGGCAATAACAGCAACTACGTGGTCTGCGGCCGCCTGCCTATCCTTAACGTTGATATACTCTTTAGTGGTATTCCATATGTCAATTAAAACTTCGACATCTATACTCATTCTGTTGTTTCCTTTAGTTGTTTGTAAAGAATACTATTCAACAAGACTTCTAGCCTTAATGTTATCTTCTTGGTCTGTTGGATCATTACTATCTTCAACTTCTTCATCAGTACTTAGTCTTTTTACGCTACTACTTATTTCTTTCATAGCAACATCTAAACATCCTTCGTCGTTGGCTTCCCACGCTTTACGGAATTTTTTAATAATTGTGCCATCTGCTACTTTGTAAACAAGACTGTTGCCTTCTTTACTTAACAACTTTTTACCTTCTAACATATTAGTAAGCCCTGAATATGGACTCATGCCAGTTTCATATGGAATCTTAACCTGTACTGATTCAAACGGTTTAGCATAACGTGTTTTCATAATTTTACACGAAGCACGGATACCTTTAACTTCTGATATCTTATTGCCAGCTTCATCTTCTTTCAGTTTAAGTTTCTTCATAGCAACAACAATACTTGAAGCGTAGATAAATCCTTGTCCACCGGATATCTTATCATCTGGATCAAACATGTCCTGTGATGCATATGTGTGGTTTGTACATACCATACCTACGTTATGACTACCAAACATGTTGACAGTATTACGTACCAATGATGTTAGTGCTTTGGGCTTACGACCCATGTCACCTTTCATGTCGCCCGCTTCAAACTGATTAACATCTGTGGGTGTTAGCATCATACCTAAACTATCAATAACAAATAATACTTTAGGTGCTTCTTCTGCTTCTAGTGTTTTGTAGTCTTTCATGAACTCTGATATCGTTTTAGCAACATCATCAATCATTGCCATATTAAGTTTAAGTAACTTATCTTCAGACGTATCAACACCAAGTGCCTGTAACCACTGTTCATCTAAGGCGTTTTCTGTGTCAATCAAGATTGGATAGATACCTTGTTGTTGTGCGTGTTTGATTATGTTTCCTGAACAGATGTAACTCTTACCTGCTCCTGATTCACCAGCAAACACTGTTACTTTGCCTAGTGGTATACCTTTGTTAAAGTCACCACTGATCAAGTAATTAAGTGTGTAATTACCTGTTGATATCCAATCAGTTGGGTCATTGAATCCGATACCTAACCCATCAATGCTTTTGGTTATGCTCTTTCTAAATTTTGATAAATCAAATGGTTTTGCCATGTTTATTGCCTCTCTAATGAATTATAGAATTCTTTAAAAACTTTTTTATTACTAATTGTAACATATTATTTGGTAAATGCCTAGCATTTTTAAAAATAGGGTAGATGTAACGCTGTGAGGGTTCTATTTCTATTACCTCACAGCGATTAGGATAGATTACATCATCTAACCGTGATAACATCTACGTGTCAGTTCTTACGAACTTTTCTGACGGTTGCGGATCATTGATAAAATGTCCTCAGCTCTCTGCCCACCACTTGCTGGTTCAGCAGGTGTTTCAACTGGTGCTGTGGGTGCCGCTTCTGCCACTGGCTCTGCTTTTGGAGCTTCTACTGCTGGTGCTGGTGCTGGTGTTGCTTCTGCTGTAGGTGCTGGTGTCGCAGGTGTCGCAGGTTGTGCCGCTGGCGTCGCAGATGCATTTGTAGCCGCTGTTGCAGGTAAGTTAAACTGACCTCTTGGTCTGTAGTAGTTACCCCAACGCTCAGCATCATATGCTTGTCCGTCTACTGATGCTTCAAACATTTCTTTCATTACTTTTAATTCAGCTTCGCCTGGTTTCTTAGGAAGAAAATCACCTAAGTTATGTAGGCCATGTGCTTCAACTGCACCGTTTTCAGTAGCATCTAATGCTGACTCTTTACGTGACCATTTTGAAGTAGAATAATCAGCATAACCACCTTTTGATGTTTTAGTAATAATAAAGTCTAAACCACCTTGATAGTCTGTTGGTAAGTTTTCTAGTTCTGGATCTAATAGTGCCGCCTTGATCAAGTTAAAGATCTGTGGACTAATAATAAATCTACGAATCGGATTCTCAGGTGTTTGATCATCTGTTATTGGATTTTCTCTTACAAACCCTTGGAATAAGTAAGATTTTTTCTTCCAATACTTACGACCCATATCTTCTAGACTAGGATCTTTGAACCAAGTCCTAACTTCTGCTAGTATTGGACACGGATCACCCCACATTTCAGTACAAGGAACTTGCACAGTCACTGGTTTACTATCTGCTGATCCTTTAATGCCAGCAAATGATAAGTTGATCATATTACGTTCAACCCAAAAGAATGTGTTATCTGTGTTTGCGTCTGGAAGGAATCTTAAACGGGCAGTGTCGCCTTCTTTAATATTCCAATGTGCGTAGATAGCGTTATCGCCACCACCTTGTGAATTACCGCCTGTTCCACGGTTTTCTGTTGCTTGTAACTTTGCTCTTATTTCTGCCAATGATGTAGCCATGATGTTTCTCCTATATGTTTGTCATTGTTTGCCATAATGTGTGCTATAAAACGTATAACACTTCTATATTATACGCTCATATTATTTATCTTTCAAGTGGAATTATAAGATATTTTTATCTTTTGGTAATATTGATATCGAGTAAATAGTAGTATGCAATATCTATCGCAACGACATTATGAGAATTGGTACGCCTATCATCTAGATAGAAAACATCTTCCTGTACTTTCTTACATAGAAACAATGGTAACACATGGGTGTACTTTGGCCTGCGAAGGTTGTACTAACTATTCAGACTACGGTATGAGTGGTGGTAATGTAAGTTGGGAAGAACACTTTGAAGACTTAAAAGTATTAACTAACAGATTTAACATAGAGTGTTATGGATTCATCGGTGGAGAACCGTTTATGCACAACAAGTTTAAAGACTGGGTTATAAACTTTAAAGAAGAGTTTCCTTACATCACACTCATGATAGTAACCAACGCACAGTTATTTCCTAAGAACGCAGACTGGTTTTTAGATTGTATGGAAAAGTACGGTATGATCTATCTCAAGTTTAGTAATCATATACCTGATGCTGATTATTTTGAGGAATCTAAACAGTTAGTGTTAG
>Ga0098055_1000699_pt1 | contig 19439 bp, 7 predicted proteins | sample 17_taG_FD_75107 | JGI IMG/M metagenome (GOLD analysis project Ga0098055, IMG submission 75107) | Marine viral communities from the Subarctic Pacific Ocean - 17_ETSP_OMZ_AT15314 metaG | ecosystem: Environmental > Aquatic > Marine > Oceanic | place: Pacific Ocean | collected 2015-01-18 | reverse complement strand
GGCATAGGCCCGTTTGATGCGTGGATTTCAGCAAACCAATCCGTAGCTCAGATGATACAATACCGAGGCCAGAACATGATTGTAGTGTCAGGCGGAGCACTTGAATTTGAATTGCCCGCTTGTACAGCGTCCTCAGATATTAGTACAACTACTTGCAATATAGGCGACATTTTTCAGATAAGTAATGCTGCTGGAGGCGCTTTAACGATAGACAGAGATGGTAGTGGTACAGCGCAAACGATATACTATTTTCCTAGCTTGACACTAACTCCGTTTACTAATAACCCTACGTTAGCTGTCGGTGGCACTATGATGCTACAAGCAGTAGCCGCTAACATTTGGATGATATTTAACGACTCAGGATTATCAGATGCCTAACATACAAGACTTACTAGATAGTGGCGACGTTGCTGCCGCTTTAGCCGCTGCCGCAGAAACTTATGTAGGTAAGATGCGCAGAATAAGAAAGGACTTGTTACAAGAAAGCGATATAACTCAACTGGCTGATGCACCTCTTACAGACGCTAAGAAAGCAGAGTGGGTTACTTATAGGCAGGCTTTGCGTGATATGCCGGTAACTAACGCATCGGCAACCACATACGAAGAAATTATTTGGCCTGAAAAACCTTAACTAGGAGCGCAGCATGGAACTTGTAGATCATAAGCAGAAGGTACTTGTACCACCAGAAATAACTCTGGGGGCGTTAGAAAATATGGGTGTTAGGAACGAAGTTTCTATGTTGGCGCTTGGTTCGTATTTAGGAAGCCCAAAAACAAGGACTGTACAAATAAACAACACGCTGTTTGCTTACAACCAAGGTAAAAAAGATGGTCGTAGAGAAGCAGTATCTCACATGTATAACATGGACGCGCAGAGTAATTTACATGTAAACTTAATTAAGTATTTAGCCGTTCTACAAAAGCGCGGGGTACACGGTGTTCTGTTTACCAGTACGGACAAAAATTTCTTAGGTGCGTTTTTAAAAATACTTCCTGTGCTAACCAAGTACGGCTCAAAGGGAGGTATTGCAGAAAAACCAAGTAAGAAGACCTACGTGGGGCGCGTTACTTTTGGGAAAACTCTACTTGGGAAAAAACAAAAATGAACATAACAGTTAGAGAAGCATGTTTATCAGACATAAAGCCTCTCGTTGCGTTAGGTAAGATTATGCACGAGGAGACGGCATTCGCAGGTATAGAATGGAACCCAGTAAAAGTACGTGATTTTGGGGTAGTAGCTGTATCTAGCAATTCTTTTTGTGTATACGTAGCTGAGGATAATGGCATTCCCGTAGGTATGGTCATTGCTGAAGTAGTACCTTACTTTTTTAGTGACGAGTTACGCGTGTGCGACCATTTATGGTATGTAGCCAAAGAATATCGTGGCGGCCCTGCGGCAGCAAAACTAATAGACAAACTAATTGAGTTCGCTAAAAGTAAAGGAGTATCGGAAATATACTCTGGGGTGTCTACAAGTTTAGATGCAGAAAAAACTGGCGTGTTACTTGAAAACATAGGTTATGAACACTTAGGTGGCCTATACAAATACAAGGTACAGGACTAGATTATGTGCGGTGGTTACGTCGGCAAGATAACAGGCTTAGATAAGTTTCGGGACGAGGTACTCGAACCACTAGGTCTCGGTATGAGTTGGATCGGCGACTTTACTGAGGACGTTAACGACTTTTTGTTTCACGGCGGTCTTGAAGACGCCATAAGAGACGCTGGGCGTTGGATAGACGATGAAATAATACAGCCAGTACACGAGTTCCAAAAAGGTGTTGTAAACGGGATTTTGGAAGACCCGCTCAAGTTTATTTTCGACACAGTTATGATTGTAGCAACTGGCGGTACGTATTTAGCTTGGAAGTGGATGGTAGACGCGAGTTATGTGTTAGCCAGAGGCGGTGATTTTTCCGACGCGCTTAAGGCAGGGGTAACTTCCTACATTACAGCTAACTACGCACCACAAATCGGTGGGGTAGTAGGTGACGCGGCGGGCACTTATGCAGCTAATTTTACCTCTAACGCGGGGGTACAAGCTGCTATAGAGAATATGATAACCCAAGGCACCGTACAGGGCACAGTTGCTTTTGTAAGTGGTGATAACTTTGGAGAAGGGTTCGTAGAGGGTGTGTTCTTAGCTGGCTCTCAGATGGCTACCTCTAAGGTTATGGGGTATATAGAAGAGAAAGGTGGTTTTAGCTTCGAGCAAAATGTGTTTGAAGAAGATGGCACCGTAAAGACTGTACCAAAAGTTGTGCAGCAGGGCGGTAAAGATACTGTAATTTTTGAGGCTGTAACAGAATTAAAAATGCTACCTCAAATAGCACAAGACTTAATAAGTGTATCTCTAGCTGCGGAGTTACAAGGTGAAGAAATAACCCCTGAGCTATTAGCAAACGCGGCAACAAAATCGCTAATAACAGGTAAATTCTTAAATAAAACGCTAGATAAAATACCCGGCATAGATTGGGATAGTGATTTAGGGCAAGAATACGCAGGGATACTGCTCCCCGCAGTACAGCAGTCCGTTGCTAACGTGCTAGTAAATGGACTTAACGAAGAATCTGGACTCGCTACAGCTAATTATATGTTGGCCGCCATGGACGAGCACTCACAACAGCAGCTATTTGATGAGTTAGCCTCGTTTATGGGGTCTATTGATGTAGTGGACTCTGCCGGTAACGCAATGAAGTTTGCGGTGGACACTGTTACAGGTACGTACGCTAAAGTAAATGAGAAGCTCGAACTTATACGTGCGGTAGATAACGAGACAGTTTTATTATTTAATGAAAGAAATGCGCTGGCTGGAGAATACCTAGAGAAACAGGCTAAGTATGAGGAAGCAAACACTAAGTTTGAGACAGACAATCCCTACTATATAGCTGCTAGAACCGAGTGGTTAGGTGCGCTGACAGACCCAGTTAGAGACGCTGACGGGAACATAACAGGGTATGAGGGCATATCCCCGGGGTACGAGGAATTTGAAAGCCCCGCTGAGTTATATGCCTATACTTTAGAGCAGCAAAACATTGACGCCCCTTCATACGAAGAGGTGCGTAGGCAAGAGGAGTACCTTCAACGTCTACTAGGAGATATGTCTACTTATTCTCGCCTAGCGTTTCCCGAACTAGACGTAATAGACGCCCGATTAGGTGAGTTAGAAGGCGAACGTGACGTCTTAATAGTAGAGTTACAACCATTAGAGAACAACTTAATCTCTGATATAGACGATATGAACGAGGCTTTAACTCCGTTAGTAGAAGTAACAAATAAAACGACGGTAGAGGCTATAGCGCCGAGTTTTGACGCGGAAGAATACAAACGCATAAACGGCATATCCGATGAAGAGATAGACGCGTATACACATTACCTACAAGTAGGTGCCCGCACAGGCGCGTTTACTTCTGACATACAACAACAAGCCGCTAACGATAGAGCACTAGCTTTGTTTAGAGATCAGGTTATACAGTCAGTGGGAGGTAAGAACGCGACTGTACAATATTTAATTAGTGAAGATGGGCAAGATACCACCAAACTCGATAGATTTAACGAGATTGTTGACACCGTTATAGAAGAAAACTTTATAGACGACCTTGGCAAAGTAGACCCGTCTAAATTATTTACGTATACCTATATTGACGCTGACGGAAACCCAACAACTAAAGAGGAAGCGGCTGGGTATACTGTAACCATACCGGACGTATACGCGGATGCTGTAAGTAGCGCAGCCGTCCAGTTCGATAACTACCTATCGCAAGACTTTAATATACCCGATGCAGAAGCCCTTATTAATAGCGGTACCCTACGTCCAGCGGACATAGAGCTTGCCGAAGGTGTAGATTGGGTAGACGTGTTAAACGGTGGGGGTGTAGGGTATAACCCAGTTACCGGGCGTAACGAGTACGTATCTAAGCTAACTGATGCCGAAGGTAAAGACGTCACCATGTGGGACGCCATGTCTGGCGCGGTAGATACGGTAGTTGACGGTGGGGTTTCATTAGAAGACGTACGACGCAGCAACCCAGAAACTTTTTGGGAGTTCATGGGTAGTATAGGCACGAACTTAAAGAATGAGTTTTTAGCAGATTTAGATGAGTCTGAAGTGGCGTTAGCCGATAGGAATGCGTACGTTGAAGGAAAAATTGACGCCGCAATAGAAGGCAGTAAAAGGTTTGTTGGTACGTCAGCGTACACTTTTGGCAAGATTATTGAGTCGCACAAAGAAAGAAGCGCTGAAAATATAGCAGCGTTTAGGAACTACACCGCCAGTGATCTCATCAAGGATATAAATAGTTTTTATGAGGCTAATATAGCTACAAGAGATCAAGTCCCGTTAGATTTTGAAGATACACGTGGCGCTCAAGTATACAAAAACATTTCAGACGGCGCCACTAACGCGTTAGCGATTACAGACGGGGCGATAGCTAATATAACTCAATCCTTTAACGGTATGTTATACGTAGTAGCTGGCGGCCTTGACGCTTCTGGAATTGACCACGATATAGATAGTGCATATATAGAGAACACACGCCTAAACCGCTGGGCCAAAGATGTTATAACCCTATCTGAAGGCGCTAAAACAGAAGAGTGGAAAGCGAAAGCTAAAGAATTAAACGAATTGATGGCTGTTCGCGCCGAAGATGACCCTAGTACTCCCTATGTTAATGAGGCTGTGTGGAGCACTATGCAGATACTCGGAGGGGCATACGAGGCACAACCCGCAGCGTTTTTAGGTGAAGTACTATATAGCGAGCTTGTAGAAGAGTCAGTAACACTAGCTGCGGGCGGGCTAGGTGGAGTAGTTGGTAAGGCAGCAGCTAAAAACTACGCTAAAAACCAAGCGGAGGTGTGGGCCGCCCGTACAGGTTTAACTACCGCAGCCGCATTAGACGTCGCCGAAAGTGCTGGTGGCTCGGCAGGAGGGGCATACGACGAGTCGTTCGCCATAATAAATGACGTAATTACAAAACGTCGAGACGCCGGGTACTACGACTATACCAACCAGCAGATAACCGAAATGGCTGACGCTTACGCCATGGATATGGCCCAGAGAAATGGCTATTTTGCTGCTATGACTACCGCCGCTTTAATGGGTGTGGGGGGACTTGCACTTGAAAAAGCTAGACTTGGTAATAAGTTTGATGACGCCGCTCCGACTAGTGAAACTATAAAAGCATACGATGCGTACGCGAGTAAAATAACTAGCCAGTTTGACGCTTGGCTAACAAAAACTGGTAAGGTAGCAGGTAAAGAAACCATAGCAGAGTTCGCTGAAGAAGCACTTATAACCAACAACTTAGAGGGTATGTTATTAAAGTGGGATCCTGACCGTAATGTTACAGGTAATGTCCTGTTTAACGGTTTTATGGGTGCGATTGTAGCTGGCCCAATTACAGGTACGTTAGAAGGTGTAGGCTCGCTTTTAGAGAACGAGTTACCTTCTTTTGAAACGCTTACAGGTAGACAAGAACAGTACGACGCTGGCAACCCAATGGCTAACTTGCTCCTCAACATTAACGCGGATACTGTGCGTGCTGTAGGTGGGATGTCGATGTACGATGGTGGGGAGCGCGACCTGTACAACGCTTTTTCAGACATTGGGCTAGACTTTGATACTACAAGCGCATTAATAGGTGCCGCTAATGACGCTAGCTACTTAGATAGTATTGTACAAACTTCAGATGACAACGTAGATTCTGACTTTGGCGAGTTGCCACCGCCCAATTTCGACACTTTCCCAACCGTAAGCTATACGGGGGACACTACTTCTGCGTCAGACCTGTACTACGATCCGGCAACTCAGAAGACGTACCAGCCTATTACCGGCATTGGTACCCAAACTCAGTGGGTTCCTGTATCAACTAGGGACATAAGTATAGGTGGGGCCGAGACCACAGTAAACGAAGGTGGTACATTTATAGACAAACTCACTGGGGCGGAGTTTAAAGTACTTAATTCATCGACAGATAACAACGGGCGAGTAAGTACTAGGTTTGAGCAGTTAGTTGACGACCCAATCAACCCCGGAAGTAAGATTACTATGCGGGAGTCAATAGCCCGCGATAAAGAAGTAGTCGATTCGTTTACAAGGTTCGCAAATACGAAGACCATCATTCCGGGGTACGGTTGGGCACCATTACAAGACCCTGAAGAATTGCGTTACCCCAAAGACGGCTCTGGCACTATAAAATACAAACGCGAAAAAATTGATGGTGAGTGGAAAGACGTACCAGACTGGGAGTGGTATCTCGAAAAAGCAAAACTGCACAACGGGTACCATAGGGAAGTCGCGTCACAAATATTAAAAAGTGAAGGTAGTGGTAGTAACAGTGGGATACACAGCGTTCTTGGCGATGTTACTCAAGCTAAAGCTACTAATTTGTTGCACGGGAACGTGTTATTTGACGGGGACGGCTTTGTAAGCGATGTTAGGTACATGGATATTAGATCTAAAATACCTAACTCTTTGTACTGGGACGCCACAAATCCACGAACACTTATAGATTACCACAGCATAGAAAGCCCGACAAACAATACGGGTGGGTTTAAAGTTACAAACCCATACTATCACTATAAAGGTTCAAGTTACGCGCAGGACACAAATTGGGGTTTGCGTTTAATAGACCCGCGCACAAACAAAAAATATATAGTGCGGCAGCGGACTATACAGAACGGGCCGACTCGCTTGTACGGTTTTCAAGTATTTAACGCTAGTATAACCGCCTCGGGCCAGTACGTAGCTGATTCGCGGTTATATGAACAGTACAACGGGCAAAACTTTTTCAGTGTCGGAAGCCCACTAACCAACGAGGGCAGCACGTTTAGTGTCAGTACTTATGACGATATAGCGGTATCGGCACTACAAAAAATAACAGAAGTAACCGCAAGGAATGACCCTAGTTTTCGCGATCAAGAATTTTTTGACTCGGCTAATATAGAACCCAGAGAAGAGGATTTACGGTCAGTAGATTTATTCTTACGTGCAGAAATGACTAAAGCGGGTATGAGCCGCGACCAAGCCGATGAATACATATACAGCAAAACCGCCGAAGAGCATCTGGCAGCGATAGACAATGGGGACGTGGTTACTTTTACCAATGCGACAAAAGGTCTTACAGACGGGTCTATTTTTGATAAGGCTATATCGCTAGATGATGCGCGAGAGCAGTTTAGAATAAGTCACCCCGAGTATGAACCCTCTATAGCAGATTTAGAGGCTGTATCTACTGGAGGTATGGGCATAGATGCGTTTTTAGCCGCTTCGGAAGAAGATATAGCCACACAAACAACGCGAGAAATGACACAAATCGTCACTCCAGACTCCGCTGATAGTAAAATGACTATTGACGAGTGGAGGCAGTTTGTCCAAGACGACCTAGGGTGGACAGAAGAGCAAGCCTACAACTACGCGCAAGACTATGCTACACAACTACAAGCCTCTTTAGACTACGATAATAGAACTCAGGCGCAGTTTAAACAACGGTACGCTAGCCTGTTTGACGGTATGGTTATATCTGAGGAAGAAGCAGTTGCTGAGTACGCTAGACTTTACCCAGACTACACCCCTACAGCCGCAGACATACAAGCAATAATTACGGGAGCGAACGCGACCAGCTCTAGCTCTGAAGCTGCTATGACTGCTACGCTAAATTCAGGCACTAACAGAGCTAGAGTAGAAGCCGAGATAGCCCGCATAGCGCAAGAGCAAGCTGACCGCGATGACTCAATTGCTAATGAACCACCGCCTACTTCTGAGCATAACTGGAGCACTATACAGGGTGGGTTTTTCCGCCCAAATCAGGAGGAGGCATTAGCGCTTTTGGATGCGTCAAGCCTACCTAAAGGCTCGGTGGGGTATGAGCAGTTCTACAACGCTATATTTGACGAGCCGGTATTCACAGGAAGGGCGTATCAGGGAGACCTAGCCAAGTTTGAAAACGACCTAGACAAGAGAGTCCTTACACGCCAAGAGTTAGAGGACGCGCTGGCCACCCAACATGAAGTTCCTAGAGACGCAGAAAGTATGGGTGCTGCGGTAGATGCAGCGCTAGCAGCAGGTGTAGTAATAGGTTACCAGCTTGGTAATCCTTATGACCATGATACGTACAACTCTAGGTACGCGAGCAACAACGTTAGTACGTACCTTAGAGATATTAAAGAGCAACGTGTCCGCGATTTATTCACCTCCGCAGGTTTGCCATTTACCAATAGGGCGGTTGATGCGTACTGGCAATTACCTGTAGATGAGCTAACCAACTACATTGATGGAAGACTACAGCACTATGCCGATGAAGAAACGAATGCCAAAACGCTCGATAGATACGAGACGGAAGGTATTTTAATCAACAAGCTCGGTGTGTCGAATGTTATCCCTAACCCTAACGGTGAAGGTAACGTACGTAATCCAGAGCTAGATCGTCTTATTGATACATATTTTGCTGACGCGGGTCTTCTAGGTGTAGATAATACTGTATCCGCGAATGACCGTTTGCAACAAGGGTATGAAGCAGCTAAAGAAGCCCATGATGCAGCACGTGTTACCTTTATGGAAGATAACTACGGCATTACACCTACACCAGAACAGCTAGAGCGGTTACGTAGTGCTACAGATACACAGTGGATAAACGACGACGAAATACTACAAGCTAGGCGTGACCTTGCTGCCGCGAACAACGAAAAAACTCTTAGCCCACGAGAGGTAGCTTACTACTTATCAGATTTAGGTCTGAGTTATGACTCTGATGATGGCATATACAAAGCGATAATGGGTATGGGCTTTGCCGGAGAAGGCGGAGCTACTTTTGATGCTGACCAACGTGCAGCTATAGCAGCCGAAGTTACTAGATTAAGAGCAGAATACGACGCGGAACAAGCAGCAGAAGCAGCAGCAGCCGAACTAGATAGAAAACGTAATGCGGTTAAAGCTGCGTTTGCTACTACAGACTACATACCCAAACCAGCGGAGATAGATCAGTTCTTAGATAACACTGAGGGTGTAGCTGGGTTTGTACAAGGCAAACGAGACGATACCGAAGCTCTGTTTGGGGACTACGACCCTAGCGAACAAGAGATTACCGACTACCTAAACAACAATGCAGGTATAGGTGATTTTGTACTAGGTAAACGAACCGCTACCGCAGCTTTGTTTGGGGACTACAACCCTACTTCACAAGAGATTACCGATTACCTACAACAACGCGGGTGTAGCTGGGTTTGTACAAGGCAAACGAGACGATACCGAAACTGCATTTGGTGACTATAACCCTAGCGAAGCAGAGATCACTACTTACCTAAACAACAATGGAGGTATAGCTCAATACGTAGACGACAATACTATTACTCAAGATGAAGTTAAGAAGTCGTTAGAAGATCAGGGTTTTGTTGTACCAGAAGACTTTAACTACAATTCGTTTATAGGCAAAAAACCTGAATCAGGTTTGGCCGCTGCCACTAAGAGTTGGCGTGACGGTAATACCGTTACTGAAGCTGAGGTTAAAAGTGCTTTAGAAGCTCAAGGGTTTACCGTACCAGAAGATTTTAACTACGATGCGTTTACTGGGAAAAACAAACCTGATTCACTAATAGATAATCAAGTAGGCACATACCTAGAACCTAGACAATACACACGTGCAGAGGCTAAAGCTGATTTAGCTGCTGAGTTAGGTATAGGTGTTGGCGCAATAGACGAAGAGGTTTACGGTACTTACCTAGACCAGATAGTACAGTTAAACGGTGATACAAACGCTGATGCAACGGGTAAAACCCAAGTAGAAACCGACATAACTAATGCTGACGATGTTAGGTCATATCTACAAGGTTTAGATTACGATACTACGGGTTTATCCAACGAAGATTTACTTGCGTTTGCAGGTACAGGCTTAGGTATTGACCTAGGTACAGCTACATCTGATTATCAAGCAGCTAATGAAACCATAACGCAACGAAACGCACGTTTAGCAGCAGAAGAAGCAGCTAGATTAGCAGCACAAAAACGAACTGAAACTATAACTGCATTTGGTGACTACGGCCCTAACGAGACAGAGATTGCTCAGTTCTTAGATAACAATGCAGGTATAGCTCAATACGTAGACGACAATACTATTACTCAAGATGAAGTTAAGAAGTCGTTAGAAGATCAGGGTTTTGTTGTACCAGAAGGCTTTGACTACTCACAGTATACGGGTAAGAAACCACAAGCAAACTTAGGTACAACTACTAAAGCATGGCGTGACGCTAATACCGTTACTGAAACTGAGGTTAAACTTGCTTTAGAAGCTGAAGGGTTTACCGTACCAGAGGACTTTAACTACGATGCGTTTACTGGGAAAAACAAACCTGACACAGGAATAAAAGGTCAAGTAGACACATACCTAGAACCTAGACAATACACACGTGTAGAAGCTAAAGCTGACCTATCTCGGGAGTTAGGTATAAGTTATAACAATATAGACGAAGAGATTTACGGTGCTTACCTAGACCAGATAGTACAGTTAAACGGTGATACAAACGCTGATGCAACGGGTAGAACTCAAGTACAAGGCGATATAACTAATGCTGGCGATGTTAGGTCATATCTACAAGGTTTAGATTACGATACTACGGGTTTATCCAACAAAGATTTACTTGCGTTTGCAGGTACAGGTTTGAACGTTGACCTAGGTACAGTTACGTCTGATTATCAAACAGCTAATGAAACCATAACGCAACGAGATGCACGTTTAGCAGCAGAAGCTAAGGTTGCCGCATTAGCAACCGAAATTAGGGGTTATTTAGACGACCCTAACCAAGATGGTGGCGCGTACACTGACCCAGACTACTACGAGTTTATCGTAGAGTATTTATCTTCTGGGCCGGGTAGCGCTGCATTTGAGGCGATGGACGCTGCGCAAAGGAAAGACCGAGTACAGATAACGTCCGTAGACCGCAGACGCTATAGTGAAAGCGAAGTAGTCGCAGACATAAAAGCTGCATTCCCCGCAGATAAAGACTTGTCTGTAGAAGACTTAAAAGCTAAGTACCCTACTCTGTTCGCCTTAGTAGGTGACGGTGGCCTAAATCCTACAACTCACGAAGGTGTACAAAAAGCCGCGTTCGACGAAGGTACTATTACTGGAGACGAAGCTAACGCTTACTTTAGAGATGTTCTTGGGTACGGCGAGGGGTGGATACCTAGTGGTAATATAGCTAGCCGACTAGTTGGTGTGGGTAACGAAGCTACAGTACTACCCGAAGATATAGCCAACTTAACTGGTAAAACATTAGACCTCTACAACGAAACTACTGTTACTCAAGATGAAGTAATTGAGGCTATGATTGCTAACCCAACGGACTTCGGCTTTGCGGATTCCGTGGCAGTAGCACAGGCAGTTTCTGATGGGTTAGACCTCAGTGCGTACACAGGTAGGTATTGGCAGACGGGTGGCACAGGTACGGCTGAAACTTCTAAGAGTTTAGTTGATCGTTTAGATGACGATACTATAAGCCAAGACGAGATCGACGCATACCTAACAGAACAAGGTTACGACCCAGCCACTGCGGGTACATTCGATAGCAGCTTAGGTTTCGGTACAACCTCAGTAGAAGACATAACCTCTGGTTATCGTAGTGGTGTAGACGCAGATCGTGCAGAAGCAGCAGAAATACAACGACAAACAGACGCTATAAACGCTGCGTTAGATGACGCTACCCAAGACGGTGGTGCGTATACTCCGAGCAACCGCCAAGGGTATATAAACTGGTTTTTAAATAATAGAGACTACGAAGATAAGACAGTCGAGCAGATAAAGGCGTCTATCTATAATGATATAGATAACAAACGCTACACCAGAAGTGAAGTAGCTGACGATCTACGCGCTGCGTTCCCAGCAGATGCAGGCTTGTCTATAGAAGACTTAGAAGCTAAATACGCTGGGGCCTTTGATCTAGTAAAAACAGGCGCGTACGCTACAGACGGTCAGCAAAGAATCGCGTTCGATGCTGCAACCACTACCGAAGCTGAGGCTAGGAAGTCGTTGGAAGATCAAGGGTACGTTATACCTGAAGGCTTTGACTTCACTAACTTTACTGGAGTAATGAACAGTACAGAGTTAGCGAACAACGTCTACCAACACCTATCGCCTCTACAGTACACACGTGCTGACGCTGAAGCAGCTTTGGCTGCCGAGTTAGGTAGACCACTTACTGCCGAGGACTTAACAACCTACAAAGATTACCTAGACGGTCTAGTAGATATGACCGGCGCCACGACTAACGTCATAGGTGACGCTCAGATACAAGGCGACATAACTAGCGAGCAGGAGGTACGAGACTACTTATCAGACTACACGCTAGGTGAAGACTTTAGCTTTGATGGCTTAACAGGTTTAGATGTTGATTTAGACGACGCATTAGGCGACTTTAAGGCTAGTAATAGAACCACGGCACAGAATCAGATTGCGGCAGACTTAGGCACTAAAGGGTGGGCAGATGCTTCTGATGCCGATATAGCTGCGGTCGAGAGTTTAGACTCCGCCGGACGTGACGCGTGGATAGCTGACAGACAGTTTACTAGAGATCAAGCGATTGCTGCGTTAGCTGTACACGGTATAGACGCAAATCACCGGCAGTTCGAGAGCTTGGTTACCCAGCTAATAGTAGACAAAGGCGAAGCAGGTACACCTACTACGCAGGGTGAATTAGTAGACAACCCAGAAGACGAGCTGATAGATGAATTCATAACAACACAGGCTGAGGTAGATGCCGAGTTTGGTAAATACGGCTACTTTGACCCTACTAGTGCAAACATACCTACAGGGGTTCATTACGAAAGCACGTTAGAAGGTCTGGTAGGAACTTATGTAGATGATAACTACGTATCGGCAGATGAAGCGCGTGCCGCGCTAGACGGTATAGCCGGTGTAGACGCATACGAGCAAGACCTTGATGGTAATTACGTAATAACTGACGACCAACTCCTTGGTATGGGGCTTACTGGGCAGTACGACCCAACAACCCTAGGTACTAATGTAGACGCTGCTACTACTACAGAGGAAGAGGTGGTAGCTGCATTTGGGGAAGACTACACCCCTACAGAAGATGAGATAGCGCGTTATGTAGGTCTTCTGCCTGATGGTGACATAGGTACTACTATACCAGCGTACGTAGCTGACCGAATGGATACGTTAGTGAGCGACGTAGGTGACTTATCCCTTACTGTTAGTCAGTTAGAAGCACAGTTAAATGGTGCGTTAGCCGACGGTGGTTCGTTAGACCAAGCAGTATCTAAGGTAGCTGACGACCTTGGTATAGCCGAAGATGCGTTACTTAAACTAATTGGTGATAACTCTAATAAGTTCGATGACCTAGAGGCAGCGTTTGGTACGCAAGCAACAGGTGACCAAGAAGCAACTGGTATCTGGGCTAACATAGCCGATTTAGAAGGGGATGTAGGCGACCTACAAGATGAAGTAGGAGGTATACAAGCCGCGTTCGGTACGCAGGGCACCACTACCGCAGGGGAAGATGGGGTACTTGGAACCGAAGACGATGTAGTCGTATCGGCAACGGGTATCTACGGTATTATCGACCAAGTAGCTGAGGGCGTGTTATCTAACGATGAAGCTATCGCCGCGCTACAAGGGGTAGTTGGTGAGCCTGCTACGTATGCCGAAGACGGTGTTACTGTTCTTACTCCCGCAACTGGGATATACGCTCAGTCAGGAACGGGCGTCAACGCTGAAGTATTACAAGCAATAGATGCTGTATACGAATACGTAGGCCAAGCTGACTTTGCGTCTGACACTACGGTACAACAAGTAGCTGACCTCTTAGGTAAGCCTGCCGACTTGGTAACCCAAGATGACATAGACATGGCAACGTCTATATTCGGCGAATTTGAAGGTACTTATGTGCCGCTAGGCGCTGCTCCTGAGTACCAAGAGGGGCAAGTCGATAGCTATGATGCAAACAGCGACGGGTATATAGACCAAGCAGATGTTGATTTATTGACCGAATTATATGGCGGTGTAGATGCTGCATATAATAATGTTGTTGAGGGGTTGCCAGAAGGTTCTAGGTTTGCTAGTACTGGCGTTTTTGGTATACTCGACCAACAAAATCGTAACCAAGCTGCGGCTAACCAAGCGATTACAGACCAAGCTGCCACTGATGCGGAAACCAACGCAGATACGTTAGCAGAAATAAACGCAACCATAAACGCAAACATAAACACCCAGAACGAACGGTATTTACAAGAACTACTAGCCGAAGAAGCAAGATTAGGTGGTAGTAGACGAGTTGATACTACATACGAAGACCCCGGCGATATAGAATATATGTACGATTTTGAGAGTATTTTTGCTAACCCAGAACAAGAAAAACTGTATGGTGACTTGTTTGGTGGTGCTAGTAGTTTTGGTACTCGGAAGAAGGCTGCTGCAACCGGCGGATTAATAGATAGCACTGACGAACTACTAAAGATACTAGGTAAATAATTATGAGCATACTAGACGACGGCTTAAACGCTCTAAGGGAAGGAGACACTACTACGCTTCTTAAAGGAGCTATCGGCGCCTACGGCACAGCGAAAGGTCTTTTTGACCCAAAAACCGAAACGGCGGGTTACAAAGGTAAGGTGACTAAGAAAACACCTATCCGCGAACGGTTAGACTTGCCAGAAGACCCAGATCGTCGTCCCGGCCAGTATGGTAGAAGGTACTTTACTGACACTAAGTTTGTAGATAACCCAACTGCTGCAAGTGGCGAAGTGTATAAAGAGCAAGAAGTAGACGAAACTGCACAGGTTTTAAGTGATGTAGTTACCCCCGGTGCTACATACGGCACACGTAGAATCCTTGGGGACGTAGTACCTGATGTTCAGTTAAGTACAGACCAAGTTGTTGGTACAGAGGTAGTAGCTGAAGCAGACCAAGAGGCAGGTAAAACGTATACTCAAGAAGGTGATTCTGTAGGCGCAGGTTATGAGATACTTAAACCTGATATATACCAAGCAGACGGTGCATATGAAGACGGGTATCTTGTAGAAGCAGAAAGTCTACGTGACCCAACTAAAAGCTACACCCAAGATACAGGTAGGGAGATATTATTAGGTTCCGACGAGGTTGGTGGGTACGACCCGACCCGTATTTATTCTGACACTGGTTACGAAGAACTTACACCAAGCCAGCAAGAGGAAGGTAAAGAGTACACTACTGACGGCTACGAAATATATGATACAAACCTGTACGACGCAGCCAAATCGTACACTCCCGGAGGTTTTGAAATAACAAGCCCTACCGAGTACTACACTAACAGGTACATGGCAAGCCAAGATGTGTTGGAGCAAAAAGAGGCATTAGAAACCGCTAATGAAGCCGCAAGAGATAATGTAGGTTCTTTTGCATACGGCGGGTTAGCGGGATTCGCATCACCTTACACAAAAACAGAAGAAGAAGACAAAGCCAAGTTTAACCAAGGTGGTGGCGTTATGCAGTTAGCTGGAGGTCGTTACTTAGACGGTATGACTGATGGTATGGCTGATAAAGTTCCTTCTTCTATAGACGGCGTACAGCCAGCCGCACTAAGTGATGGCGAGTTTGTCATCCCTGCGGATGTGGTAAGTCATTTAGGTAATGGTAGCTCTAATGCAGGGGCTAAGGTACTAGACGATATGATGAGTAACGTACGTAAAGAACGCACGGGCAACCCCAAGCAGGGTAAACAGATCAACCCTAAACAAGTTATGGCGCAAGGTGGTATAGCCGGATACGCTCATGGTGGCCCAGTCCAAAAGTTTAATGACGGTAACCTAGTTACTGGTGACGGCACTGGCAGCGCAGGTGACGCTCTATCAACTCCAGACTTTGAGTCACAAGAGACGGGTACTGAACAGTCGCTATCTGATTGGGCAGGTGACTATGTAACTGACTACTTGGGTCGTGCGCAAGGCTTGGCCGATGCGGGGTATCAAGCATACTACGGCCCACTTACGGCGGGCGCGGGTGACGTACAAACTCAAGCGTTTGACTCCGCTATGAACATAGACACTTCTGGTGCAGGGCTAGGCTCGTTTGGTAGTTTAGACCAAGCGGGTAGAGATGCTTACATGAACCCCTACCTTGAGCAGTCTTTAGCTCCACAGTTACGTATAGCGCAAGAAGAAGCTGACAGGCAAATGGCTGCACAGAACGTAGCTGCCGCACAATCGGGTGCATTCGGTGGCTCTCGAAACGCTATTATGAATGCTATGTTAATGCGTGATGCGGCTCAAACGCAGGCTGATATTACTGCGCAAGGGTACAACACAGCGTTTGATAACGCGCAGAATGCTTTTGGGGCTGACAGAGACTTTGGTTTACAAGCACTGCAAGCGCAGACTGACATTGGTGGTATCCAACGTGATATTACGGCTGAAGGCATTGCGGCAGACAAGGCACAATTTGAAGAAGAGCGTGACTTCCAGTACAAGATGCCTCAGTGGTTACATTCACTTACTCAAGGTTTACCTCTTGCATCGGGTAATACAACTTACTCTGAGCCTAGCACGTTGTCACAATTAGGCGCTAACATAGACGCTACGGGTAAAGTAATCGACTACGGCGCAGATCTACTTGGTTTAGGTGAATCAGGCTCAGGCTCTAGCTAATAGGAAAATATAATGGCAAATTTTAGACAAGGTTTAGCGGGTATAGCAAGCGGTATAGATAAGACGGCTGCTTTAAACATGGCTAACCCAAACAAGATTAAACCTAAAACAGGTAAAGCCTCGCAAGGTGTGACCCCTGACTTCGTAAACGCAGCGGCGTACACGGAAGCCAATGCCATGAGAAAAGCTGCGGAACGTTCTCAGCAAATGATGGCTGCTCAACAACAGCAAGAAGGCCAGCAAGGTACTGTCGCTCAACAAATGCGGCAAGGAGCTGTAGGTGGAGCACGCCAAAACACTGCGGGTATAGCACAGCAAATGCAGGGCGTTATGCAAAACAACGCAGCTAAAGGCAAGCAAGCCCAAAAAGCAATGCAGAAAATGGCTATGCAGAAGCAAAAACCTAAGCCTGTTATGCAGCCCCAAGGTCAACCACGCCCACAACCACGCCCACAACAACGCCCGCCGCAACAAGGTGGTATAGGGGCTATGATGGCACAACAAGGCCGACCACAGATGCCACAACAACAGCAGCAGATGCCTGTACGTAGAGCTGCACAAGGTGGCTTGATGCGGTTCAAGAGTGGAGGCCCAAGCCAAATCCCGTTAGGTACAGGTATGGCCGAGCTAAAGAAGTTACTCGCTAGTGGGTTAGGGAAAGCCCAGTTAGAGAGAGTACTAGAAGAAAAACAGTTTCTAGGTATGAAAAATATACCTGAGTTAGTCGCGTTTTTAAAACGTCAAGGTGAGCCTGACTTGGCTACCCAAGTAGATAGTTTGCCAGCACAACGTACTGCTGCGCCCTCTGCCGACCAACTAAACGCGCAGCGTGACTTACCTAAAGCTATAGAAAGTATTGGCAGTCAAAAGCCCACTACTGAGAAAGTATCTAAGCCCCGTGACCAGCAGATGTTAGCGCAAGCTGCACCGCTACTTCCCAAACGTGAAGGTCTGCCGGGTATAAAGCGCGAAGACTTAAAGCCTAACGAAAGCCCCTACGTTACCGATATGTACGGTAACAAGGTACTACGGGCAGACGTAAACAAGGATATAAACGAGAAACTCCGTGCAAAGAATATGGCTGAAAATCAGCAGATGCAGGGTAAAGTAGACGCGGTTATGAACTATGGTTCTGGGCCACTAGTCGATAAGGAAGGTGGCGGTAAGCGGTATATGACACAAGCAGAACGTGTCGCTGAAGAGCAAGAAGATGCACGCCAAAAAGCGAGTGATGCGTATACTAGCAACCCAACTAGAGGTACTGCACCCGTTGCGCCTGCACCTACTGAGACTAGGGAACAGAAACTAGCCGGTATAGATGCGCTTATGGCGCAAGAAGATGCTGACATGGCTGCTGATGGCACTCCTCCTGCTGAGGCTGGGCCGACGACTCGTGATGCGGTTATGGCTACTGCGGATACTAAAGTAGACGCTGGTACTTTAGACACTGATAGTACTCCAACGGCAGATAAGTTCGCCACCAAGTTTGGGTTAGAAGGCATAGCTACACAAGATTCACAAGCGGCAGGTGATGCAGCCTATGGGACAGTTACGGGTAAACTTGGTCTTGGTGAAGACGGTAAGTTTAAAGAAAAGACAGCGCGTGGAAAATTAGCCGAAGACCTCAAAGCCTACGATACCTCACCTGAAGCGCAGAAAGCACAAAGAGACGCCGAGCGTACAGCGTTCTTCGCTAACTTCGCCCGTACTGGTAAAGCCGGTGGTGGTCTTGAAGCCCTATCTCGTGAGAAAGCTAGAGGTAGAAAACAGGGTAGAGCTAGTATATTAGAGCAAGGTAAGTTAGCTGTTGGCGATGAAACCCGTGCAGATACAATTAAAACTAAAGGTCTGGATCAAATGTTCCAGAGTGTTGCGGAGGCTAACAAGGCGAAGCAAGCTGCGGTTACTGCAATTGTGAGCATGACTGAAACTGACTATAAAAACGGACGTGCCCGGTTAGACAGAGAGTTAAGAGCTAAGGCAGAAAACAACAGAAACTTACAGGCTGCACTTAAAATAGTTTCTGACATTGACTATAAAGAGGAAGCCTTGAAGTTAGAAAAGGCTAAAGTAGACGGCACTGTTTTAAACCACGCTGCACAGCGAATGGCAGAGCTTAAAGAGGCTGAAGTTGAAATTCGCGCCGCTATGAAAGAACAACTCAATATAGACAAGCTGCAACGAGCGGCTGAAGGTACACCAGAAGGTAGCCCTCAACAAAAAGCGTTAGCAGAGGCAGTACGTATTGTAGAGTTCCAGACTCAACTACAAGTTGGTAAACAAGCTGTCGGGATTATAGACCTAATGGCACAGATTGTTGGTGAAGAAGAAGCCGCTAAGTTGTCTAATTTAGGAGCTAATGACGCACAGGCACTAAGTAATATAGGCTTAACTCAAGACGATTCTCGATACATGCAATAGAAGGGTAACTACGTGTACACACCTGAACAGCTCCAAAAAGGTATAAAAAACGCAACCGCCGCTGGCGACATGGAAGCTGCTGCTAGGTTTCAAAGAGCCTTGGAGTTAGTGTCTAGTACCGCCCTAGCCCCCACTACGTCTACTGACGAGCCGGGGTTTTTTGAAAACATAGGTACAGGTTTTGGGTCAGGATTTACACAGGGTCTTGAGACTGGTGCTCTCGGTGTATCCACCGTATTAGAAGAGCAAGCCGAGCTTAAAGCCCGCAAGAAGATACAAGCCCTTGGCGATACGTTTACCCCAGAAGGCGGAGATAAAGACTCTATTACCTACAACTTAGCCAGTGCGGTAGGTTCTACTGTGGGTGGTTTAGGGGCTACGCTAGCAGGTG
>Ga0098055_1000696_pt1 | contig 19444 bp, 10 predicted proteins | sample 17_taG_FD_75107 | JGI IMG/M metagenome (GOLD analysis project Ga0098055, IMG submission 75107) | Marine viral communities from the Subarctic Pacific Ocean - 17_ETSP_OMZ_AT15314 metaG | ecosystem: Environmental > Aquatic > Marine > Oceanic | place: Pacific Ocean | collected 2015-01-18 | reverse complement strand
TTGAGTAGTTCTCCGGAAGCTAAAGAAGTTAAAGTAACATCAGTTAATTGTGCAACTTGAGAACTTGCGTCTCCGGGTTCCCATTGACTTGCACTATTGTTCCATTTAAGAGCTTGCCCATCACTAGGTGATGAAGTTGTGGTATCTACATCACTTAAATCATCTATTGATACAGAACCAAAGTCTATGTCTATCTCACTATTAGAAGTATCATCAGTAATTGTAATCTTTGCAGAACCTGCATTTATTTTCTTTAATTCAAAATCCTCGCCAGCTTTTTGTTTAAATACTCCAACACCAGCTGTTCCAACGTTAGAAACTGTGTTAGTCTCGCCAGAACCGGATAGACCAGATACTGAAGATAATACAAATGTTCCAGCACTGTTATCCCATGAAACAACCTTTTGATTTTCACTTGAACCGGGTGCAGAGAATCCAATATTAGCTAAATCTTCTAAATTAGCTAAAGCTATTCTCGCGTCTGCTCTTGCGTTAGTGTAGTAAAGATTAGATGAGCCTTCTGTTAATCCATCTGTATCACTAGGGATATCGGAAGTTAAAGCTATTGTCCCAGTACCGCTAGGAACTGTATGTGTGTTAAGAGTTCCAGATAATGTTGTATCACCAGCAACTTCTAATCCAGTTCCGTTTAATAATTGAAAGTTACTAGATTTTAATCTTGCAGATATATTGTTTGAACCATCTTTTTGAACAGCAAATTCAATAAGACCATCTTCAGTTCCAGCAGAAGCGTCATCAATCTTACCTGTAATCTTTGCATATACAGTAGAACCTCCGCCATCATCTTCACCTTTAAATTTAATTTGACCTAAGTAATCTGCGTCAGCAGGAGAAGCACTATCTCTGACAAGATTTATAATTGGTCCAGCAGTTGAACCATCGCTAGTAGATGTGATTGTTATATCACCAGTTGTATCAATATTACCTATTCCTGTAATATTGCTTGAATTTATATCCAAGTTACCACCAAGTTGTGGTGAAGTATCTTCTAGTATATTGTTTATAGATACTGCTTGTGCTCTAGCGTCTGTGTAATAAAGATTAGTGCTACCTTCTGAAAGGTCATCAGTAGTTGCTGCTGCTATTCTTGCGTCAGCTCTCGCGTTTGTAAAATATAAGTTTGTTCCTTCAGCTAAATCAGCTGTATCTTTTGTAGCTAATTGTGTATCAAAGGTTGAGTTAAAGTCAGCAGAAGCTAACTTAGTTGCAATACTATTTGTTACGGTAGTAGAAAAGTCTGCGTCATCTCCTAAAGCAGCTGCTAATTCGTTAAGTGTATCTAATGTTCCCGGTGCTGAATCTACTAAGTTTGAAACTTGTGTGTTTACATAGCTTTGTGTAGCGTATGTATTATTTGTTAAGTATGTACCAACTCTTGTATCTGTATAGTAAAGATTTGAGCCTTCTGATAAATCTCCTGTATCAGCAGCAGCCATCTTAGTATCCCATCTAGCTGTGGTGTAATATAAGTTTGTTGAACCTTCTGATAAGTCATCAGTAGTACTTGCGGATAAACTAGAACCTGCAATAGAAATAACTGCGTCTCCACCCATTCCAGAGTGATGTTGACAGTAATAATAAAGAGTATCAGAGGTTGCTGCATTAACAACAATTTGAGTATAAGCTCCAGAACTTCCGGGAGTTCCAACAGTTGTTACACCCGTTGTATAGTTAGCACCAGAAGCGTGAGTACCATTTGCAGTTGTAGATAAAAGTATAGGATGTCCAGAGTTAGTGTTATCAGATTGGTCAAATCTATAAGTTATACCCGGAATTAATTGTATGCTTGCAGAAGTTTCTCCATCAAGGTGGTATTTGTTACCACTTACATTTGCTACTGTGACTGCGAACTCTACTATTGCAGTATTATCTTCAAAGTTTATTGTTTTGTTTGTAAGAGTATCTGTAGATGTTTCAGTAACAACAGTACTGTCTATAGATACAGCACCAGATGAAACATTTATTCCTGTGCTACCTGTAATTGCAGCTTGAGCTCTTGCGTCTGTATAGTATAAGTTATTAGAACCTTCTGATACATCATCTGTATCTTGTGTCTTGATACGAAGCATTCCGTCATTACCCATACCAGAGTGTGCTGTACAGTAGTAGTACAAGTTAGGTGTCATACCATCTACAACTATTTGTGTATATGAACCTGTTGAGCCTTGTGAGCCATTAGTTGTTACACCTTGTGTATAACTAGAACCACTATTATGTGAACCGTCTTTAGTTTCTGATAAATCAAATGGATGACCAGATGTTGAAGAGTCTGATGTATCAAATCTATATGTTACACCCGGTATAAGTTGTACAGTACTTGCTAGTTGTCCGTCTAGGTACCATTTATTAGCACCTGTAGCATTGGATACTGTTACAGCATATTCAATTATTGCTGTGTTGTTTTCAAAATTAATTGTTTTATTTGTGAGGGTGTCAGTAGAGGTTTCTGTGACAACTGTTCCATCAATAGATATAGCACCTGTACTATTGTCATAAGTTATACCTGTACTTCCAGATAAAGCTACTCTTGCTCGTGCAGCAGTATGGAATAGATTAGTAGTACCTTCTACAACATTATCTGTATCAAACTCTGTAAAGTCTATGCTAAGTGCTCCAGATGATTCTGTAATTCCTGTTCCACCTGTTAAGTAAGTAGAAACTCTAGCGTCAGTATAATAAAGGTTGGTGGAGCCTTCACTTAAGCTATCAGTATCGTGATTACTAATACTTGACACAGTACCTGTGACATTGCCAGTCAAGGCTCCTTCAAAAGTCCCTGCTACAAATGTCTCAGAACCAACAGTCCATTTATCGTCTGTTTCGTTCCAAAGTAAAGTCTTATTACTATCATCTCCTCTTTCTATCTCAAGTCCACCATTTTGTGTAGCTGAACCTGTAGCATTAGAGTTAAGAGTTATAACATTGTCCGCAAGGTTAATAGTTTCTGTATCAACAGTTGTAGTAGTTCCAGATACAGTTAAGTTTCCGTCAATTACTACGTTGCCGTCTGCGTCTATATTATTGAAAGTAACATTGTCAGAAGTTCCAACTGACTGACCTATTGCGATTTCACCAGATGATATTGTTACACCTGTACCGCCTGTTATATGAGCTCTGACTTCTGAAGCAGATGGTCCAGTGTATGTGAATGCACCTGTAGAGCTATCATAACTAAATGAACCATCTCCTCCAGAATCAGTAGCTGATACCGCACCTCTTGCTCTTGCATTAGTGAAGTATAAGTTAGTTGAGCCTTCTGTTAAGGAATCTGTGTCGTGGTTGGTTATTGAGGATACAGTACCAGTTACGTTACCAGTAACATTTCCTGTGACATTACCAACTAAGTCAGCAGTAACTTGATTAAAAGTTACATCGCTTGATGTTCCTACTTCTTGAGGTATTGTTAAAGTTAAAGTTCCAGCAGTATCATCATAAGTAGATGTTATACCTGTTCCACCAACAACAAGGCCATTTACAATATCTTCTAGTGCGTCTTCTACTTCTGGTAAATCTACAGTTAAAGTTAGTTGATTATTAGTGTCGTCATAGCTTATATCTATTCCGCTTGATGTAGAATCAACCAATAAAGCTGCGACTCTATCATCTACTCTTTCCGAGGTGAAATATAAGTTACTACCTTCTGTTAAGTCATCTGTGGTAGCGGCAGCAATTCTAGCGTCTGCTCTTGCGTCTGTATAATATAGGTTAGTTCCCTCAGACAAGTCACCAGTATCTTTACCTGTAAAAGCTGTGTCAAATCTTGCAGTAGTGTAATAAAGGTTTGTACCTTCAGCTAAGTCAGAAGTACTAAAGTCACCTAAATCAACTGTAATAGTTGGTGTTGCTGTTTCTCCAGTATTGTTAGAAAGGTCTATACCTGTACCAGCAACAAGACTTGCAACGTAAGCACCTTCAGTATCAGTACCTAAGTTAAGTGGTTCGTTTACAAAAGCTGAACCGTTGTATCTAAGAATATCTCCTGTAGCTGTAGAAGTTAAAGTAATATCTGATAAATCATTTAGACCTGCTGATAAAGTAATTGTAGGTGTTTGTGCTTCTCCGGAAGTAACATCTACTGATATACCAGTACCAGCTGTTATGCTTTGTACGAAATCTCCTACAGTATCAGTTGCTAAATCAACAGCGTCATTAATCCATACGCTTCCGTTGTATCTTAAAAAATCTCCATTTTGTGAACTTGTAAGTGTTACATCGTTCATTTCTGCTAATGTATCTTCGGTTGCTACTTGAGAATCAACATAAGCCGTAGTTGCAACTTTAGTACTGTTATCACTAGCAGATTGAGTAGTAGCTGTTACACCATCTGCAAGTACAGAAGTAGCAGTAACATTACCTGTTGTATCTCCAGTTAAGTTTCCAGTTACATTTCCTGTAAGGTTTCCTGTTACATCTCCAGTAACATCACCTGTAACATCTCCAGTTAAATCTCCAGTTACGTTCCCTGTAACATTACCAGTTACATTTCCTGTGAGGTTACCTATAAAAGTAGAAGCAACAAAAGATTCTGAAGATACTGTCCAGTAATCATTTGTTTCATCCCAGAGCAATGATTTATTAGAGGATGTTCCTCTTTCAATTTCTATACCTGCGTTTTCACTAGGAGAACCAGTTATATTATTGTTTAAAACTATTGTGTTGTCGTCTACTGTTAATGTTTCAGTATTAAGAATTGTTTGTGTACCAGATACAGTCAAGTTACCTGTTACAGTAAGGTTATTACCTACTGTGACGTTGTCTGGTAAACCAACTGTCAAAATCTGACCACTAGCACTAGTTTCTATTTCGTTAGTAGTACCTTGTATTGTAAAAGTTTGTGAGTCTAAATCTACTGCACCAGTTCCTGTATCACCTGCAAAATCAACATCTTGTGCTGTTACATCAGATAATAAAGCAACTGTTCCAGTCGCGTCTTGAAAAGTTATTGTTCGGTCGGCAGTTGGGTCTGTTACTACTAAAGTAGATTCGTAGGAATCATTAGTAGCTCCCTCTAATGTTAAGGAAGGACCACCTATTGTTAAGTTAGCAGTTTGTACAGTATTAAATTCTACGGAATCCGAAGTACCTAATCCTAAAGAGTCTCTAACTGTGGAGCCAGACTCCATAATAAAAGTAGTTCCATTACCAACAATAAAGTTTCCGTCTGTTGGAGTTAAGCCAGATAAAGCTTGTAGTTCTGCGTCATAACCTTGAATATCTGTTCCGATTTCTAATCCAAGAGCTGTTCTAGCAGCTGAAGCAGTTATAGCACCCGTACCACCATCACTTATTGAAATAAAGTCCGTAGCTTGAAACTCTGAAAATTCGGATACGTTACCATCTGTATCGAATACATACCTAATTGGGCTTTTTGCGGCCATTATAAATTACTTTCTGTCATATCTATTTCTAGTGTTCCAAGTGAACTTCCAGACGAATTTTCACCCAGAGAGAATAGTAAGCTGTTGTCACCGGACGCAGGCATAGTTATTTTATGAGTAGTACCATTTGCTTCTTTACAAACAACTGCTCTAGCGCTAAAACCTACTGATGAACCTCCACCACTTACGTTAACACCGCTAACTGTTTGGTTAAAGAAGTGATTTTTGAGAGGCATTCCAGATATACTTCCGTCACTTAGCCTTGTTGGTATTCTACCACTCATACTTAAAGTTCTTGGTAACTTAGCTTTGAAGGTAACTTTTTTATTTGCAGTATCTGTTGTAATGTCCAATTCGTTTCTATTAGTAGTTGAATCAAATGTTACTGTCTCACTAGTTTGTGAAGCACCTAATGTTGATTGACCGCTAACACTAATAGAAGAAAAAGCATTTTGATTTGTATCACCTGTTTGAGAGGCAGCAAATGTAATTTTGTCATTGTTTTCATCGAATGTAAGTGTCATTCCAGAACCAGCAACAAAAGTAAGTGTATCACTTTGACTATCTGCTTCTATTTGACTACCAGAAGTTGAACCCGCTCCATCTAGTGGTGATATATATTTAAAGGCATTATGTGCAGAAGTATCACTAGCAATAGTTACTGTACTACCCGAAGTTGTAATATTTATACCAGAGCCTTCAGCAAAGGTTAAAGTATCATTTGTTGAACCAGCTTGTACTGTTGTTTCTCCAGCTACAGCTAGATTAGAAAAAGCAAATTGTGTGTAATCTACTGTAAGCCAAGATAAGTTACCACTACCATCAGTAGATAATACTTGTCCTACTGAACCTGTATCACTATTTATAGATAATTTACCAGATAGTAGATTGAGAGTACCATCTGTTTCAAGCTTTACATAAGCTGTAGAGTCTGCACCTAAATATACAGGATTGTTTGTTGAAGTACCTAAAGATAAAGCACCATCAGATATAACAGACTTACCATCTAGGTAAAGTATGTCTTGTTGAGATTCTATTTTTGTTGTGTAATTTTCAGTTTGAAAACCTTGAAAAGTGTACGTATAAGACGTACTCGTAGCCATTTCTTCCGTAGTATGTGTATTTTCAGTCTGGGCCATTATACGGGTTCTCCATACTCATCAAATTCTTGAGTATTCTCCCAGTTCCCTCCCATTTTTTCATATACAAAACGCAGTCTCATTATTTCCTTTTTAATGTCTTTATCAGTAGATTTCCATTCATCATAATCGGAATGTGTCTCGGAGAGTTTATTCATATTATGTTGAAACAAAGCTTGTTCCATATTAAACATACCTTCTAAAACCATAGACAATTTATCCCCGTGTGAGAGTAGTTTATATTCAAATGTTTCCTTTTTAGGATTAGTGGTATCTTCAGTCATATGATTCTCCCTAGAATCAATGATACTATTTAGAACTTAATCTTCGGGTTATGTTTCTATATGAGTTTTTGAATTTTGTAGATAATTCTAATTTTTCTGACGTGTCAGCTTTAGTTTGTTCTGGTGTCATTGTTGATACATCAAAGTTCCAATCATCTCTTTTAAAAGGTATAACCTGTATAAATGGTGTACCTCTCTCTATAATTGTATCTTTTTTAGTGTGCATTATTGTAGGAAAGTTTATATGGTGATAACTGTCTGTTTCTACTATTCCGGGCAATACTGTAAATCTGTGTTCGAACTGATAATAAGGAGCTATAAACATCACTGAGTATCCGGGTGGTGTATATATTCTCCACGGATTGTTAAACTTTACACCCTCTCTAAAATCACCTTTTTTTAATTTCCAGTTATGTATTTGTTGATTATTGTGAAATTCAATACCATAAGGGAAGTTTTTGTTGTCGTATTCAAGTACTTGATTATCTCTTTGTAATAAAAAGTCACACCACATTGGTATAATAAATCCTTCTGTAATTAAGTCTATTATTGCAGGACAACGTTTCACAGTACCACTAGACCATTTTTTAGCAGTTTCGTCTGATTTACCATATCTACCGGGAACACTTCCATCCGGTGTTGGTTGTTGAGGTATATAATCTTTCATATCTTTAAACCATTGAGGTGTAAAGTGTGTAGATTTTTGTACTGGAGCTACTCGTTCGAGTCCTTCTACATCTGTAGAAAATTCAATGAATTGCTTTCCTCCTAAGCCAAATTTCATTTAGTTACTCGTAACTTCCACCTAAGTCTTCGAATTGTTGACGTTTATCCATAATTTGCTGTTCAACTATTTCTCTATCTTTATCGAAATCTTCAGTTGCAGGCAACTTGTGATAACTAGCTTCTAAAGAAAATATGTCGTTTCTTAGGTCTTCAAGCTGTTCTTCAGCAGTTTTTTCTACTGGAATAAAGAACTTAAAGTCTTCGTAAGCCATTTAACCCTCCAAGGTTGTTATTCTATCTTCTAATGTTTGTATTGTAGCAGATAAATCTTTTATTGCTTGTACTAATACTGGAATCATGTGTTCCTGTGAGAAACCTTTTACAGTCTCACCTTCTGGTAAATCTTCACCATGTTCTTCTGTATAGTAGTCAACATTATCTAAATATATTCCGTAGTCTCCGCTATGACCATCATCAATAAGTGCTTGTTCTACATCTTGTGCTGTTAATGTAAATGCAGTAGCTTCTAGATGGTCAGTAATAAAACCAGATACATTTTCTTTATCAGTTAATTTAGTTTGTACATTTCCTATAAAGTTTGATTGAACTGGATTTAATCTATTAACAAAATTTATACCCGGAACAGTATTTGCATTAACACTTAGTAATCTTGAATCGTGAATAATTGGGTTGGGATGAAAGTGACTACTTGCAGATATATTTGAATTAAAGTGGTTTGTGAAGTTCATATTGCCGTCACCATTACCATTGTTATGTGTAGATTGAGCATGGTTATAACCAGAGTTAACTGCTATGTTTCCATTTATTAAAGCAGTAACAGCGCTTGAAGTTAAGTTAGAATTACCGAAACCTAAATCGTTGTGGTCACCATTACCATGAGTTCCTAAGTTAGAATTACCTACGTTGCTTGTAAATCCTCTTGAGTTTACATAACTAAGTGTTGCTAAGTTATTATTACTATTTCCTGTATGGTCAGAACTAGCATGATGACTGCTTGAATGATTATCTTGTAAGACTAGAGAGCCTGTATTAGCATTAATAGATAAATTATTACCATTTACTTGTAAAGCTGTAACACCTGCACTTGCAGGAACACTGCCCCAATATGGTTTACCATTTGCAGTAGCTCTTACAACAAAGTTCGTATTTGTTGTATTTGAGAAACTACCACCATCTTCAAAAAATGCAGCACCGGACCATTTTATCCCATTTGTTCCACCAGATAATACAAGGGCTGAATTTGCTTCGGCTTGTAATGTTAAATCTCCGGATACATCTGCTACATATCCAGATTGACCATTGTTGCTATAAAACTGAATTATTTCACTAGAGCCACTTGATATTTCAACTCTTTGTCCAGAGTTCGCAGTAGCTATTGTTCCAGCTACAGTTCCATCAAGGCTTGCACCAGTCACTGTACCTGTAATAGTGACATCATGAAATGTTGCAGCATTTGAAGTTAGTTGGTAACCTTCTGAATTGTTTGTATCAAAACTACCCTCTAAAGTATTTGCATTTATACTTGTTCCACCAATAGTTCCAGAGTTAGCATTTATATTTCCTGTAATAGTTGCAGATGAAGCAACCATAGCTCCGTTAGTATCTACTGTAAATGTTCCGCTACCTAGATTTATACTTGAACCATCTATTGTTCCACCATCTAAAATGTCAGCGTTAATAGTTCCACCAGATATTTGATTTGCAGTAATTGTTCCTGTAAAGTTACCATCTACACCAGAAAGTGTTCCTGTGAAGTTACCTCCTGCTGCACTTAAGTTTCCAGAAAAGCTACCTCCAGCTGCTTCTAAATCTCCTCTAAATGTACCTGTCTCAAACTCAACAGAACCGTCAGACTTTATAATCCAACCAGCATTACCTGTAATATAGTTGTCACTTCTTATTGTTCCAAGTACTGGATTTGAAGGGTCAGAACTATCTGTATCTATAATAATTTCTTTACCACTGATAGTTCCTGCTGTTATTTTTGCAGCAGTAAGTGTATCTATCTTTGCGTCTGTGACTGCTAAGTCACCAATCTTTGCGGTAGTAATTGTTGCGTCATCAATAAATGCTGTAGATATTAACTCTTCTTCTACTTGTACTGCGGTAGATGGGTCAGACTCATTACCTGCTACGTCAACAGCTGTAACTCTATAAAAAGCAGTACCAGCGGTTGAGGCAGCAAATGTTGCTATTGCAGGAATACTTCCGTCAATGTGTCCAGCTCTAGCAGCTATCTCACCAACAAAGTTAGTAGAACTAATTGTAAAGCTTGATGTCAGACCACGATAAACATTTAAGTGGTCTATATCTCTTGGTAAAGTAAAGTTTGAAGGGCTAGATATAACTGCACCAGCAACAGTTTTTGCAGCACCAAGTTTATGTGTTATTTGTACTTTAGTTGCACTAGCAGCAATAGAACCAAACGACCCTGTTGGAGCTGTTGGTTCGGGTGGTATAGTTGCGTCGGCAGGCATTTGTGAAGCAGTAATGACAGCAAATCCTCCAGAAAAACCAGAGTTGTCAATACAGGCAACACCAAACTCATAAGTGTTGTTCGGACCTAAACCTTTTATAACGACAGCAGTTGTACCAAACTCTACTGTTAAATATTCATAGTCAGTAACTTGATTGTCATTACTATCAATAAGATTGTTTCCGTCAACATCTGTAACTTGTCTGTATCTAACTCGATACATATTACCGTCAGTAATTCTTGAGCCATCCGTGTTTGTTGGTTCATTCCAAGTTAATTTAGCAAAAGCAAAAGGTCTACCTGCTCCGTCTTGATAAGTACCACTAGCAGCTGCAAAACTTGTAGGTGCGTCTGGTACTGTAAACTCATTCGTACCTCCGACCGCAATTACTGAGGCTGAGGCTCTAAGGTCTTCGTTTATCTTAGGAGTTGTAGAACCTACTTCTACCTGTGTTACTCCAGACTCAAAAGATACATAGTCTGTTAAATCTGTATAGGCTCCCTCACTATTTCTGTAAAACACACCCATACTGTCTGAAATAGGGAATGACAGACCCATAACACGAATCTTGATTGGATTTAAAATTTGTCCTTGATAAGCTATCTCGTGCCTATCTCTGTTTTCTAATGTAGCTTCATCTTGTGTATCTTCGAAACCAACCTCTGGGTCGAAGACAAAGATAACATCTCCTACTCCTATATCTCCAGATAAGTCATAGTCTTCTAGGCCTACAGATAAAGTTCTCTGAACTTTGTTGTATTCATTTAGGTATGCTTCTGCTCTAATATTACGCATAGAGTCTGGTACTTCATTCTCAGAGAGTATCTGTATTCTTTCTAATTCATTACCGTGTAAATCTTTGTAAGGGTTATCTTTTTCGTCTGCTTGTCCCAAGTTTATTTCTTTACCATAGTTAGAAGCAATTAGCTCGACACGACTAACAAAGTCTTCTGCGTTAAACTCTGTTTTTAAGTCTGCACCAGAATAACCTTTAACACCTGCGTCTAAACCAGATAGTCTTCTTACAATCATTCCAGTAGGTTCACTATCTTCGTGACCTGTAAATAATGAAGTACGAGGTCCTACATCAATAGTACCGTCATTCTGCATTTTAAATTCTGCGTCTAAAGTTGTACAAATTGTTTTCAAAGACTTGTAAGCTGATTCCATATAGTGCTTACCTGTATATGTTTTATTTTCGGTAGTAGCTGTAGGTGCAGAAGTACTAGGAGTAAATGCGTCCCAATACTTTGCGTTACCTCTAGTAATAACCATTCCATCAAGATAACCTTCAAAAAAGTTTCCGTCTTGTCCTTTACCAATTTGTAAAGAATCAGAACTTACTCTAACAAACAACTCTGGTCTATCTACTTCTGCTACTTGTACACCATTTTTAAATGTTCTAAATAAATCACCCTTGTGTGATATAGCAAAGTGATTCCATTGGTTTAAATCAATAGAACCCATATCCATATTTAAGTCATCAGCTGTTCCGTATCCATTACCATCGTGAGTAATAAAAGCTTTGTTTCTTCCGTCAACAGCTTTACCAAATATCCATGGTGAATATGTATCGTTGTTTCTAGCCCATACGGTAGGATTACCACTAGATGATGTTCTATATTCCCACCACTCACAAGTAAACTCTTGATAAGTTAAATCTAATTCTGGTCTATCAGCTACAGTAACAAATCCGTCTGTAGTTAAATTAAGACTTGTACTACCAAACTTTGCTTGGTCTGTTGATATATCAGCAGTACCACTAAAAGTTATAAGTTGATTAGATGTAAATACAGAACCATCAGAAGTAGTTGTATCTCCATTACTACCTTCATAATTTAAAAGTAAAACTGTATCATCATACTGTACTTCTACAATAGAACCTTTTCTTACTGCTTTCTGTGTAGCGTCTTCCCCACGTAAAATACCATAAGGTGTTGAAACGCTTCTATCTAAAACATCGTCAAGAGTATCTCTGGTGTAAGACCTAACAGCACCAACTCCTGCATTTCTAGCTAATACCATTCCTCTTGAATCAGTATCACCTAGATATCCAAGAATACCTATACCTGCAATTTCTATGCCTTCTTCTGTAATTGCTTGATTTTGTACAATACCAACATACCTAGCCATATCTCTAAGTTGTGCGTCAGTAAACTCTGAAGGATTTACTCGTGTAGAAGTTAAAACAATATTACCCCAAGGAGTTATTGTATTTAAGATTGAATTAGGTGTTGTTTCTAAGCTGAGGTACACATTAAACGTACCGGGAGCCATTAACTTTTCATTTACACTCATGACTTAATTATCCTTACGTACTCATATATGCTGTCCAGATATGCGTCACGCATATTATCTGCTGTATTTTGTCCAGCTGCTGAAGAGCCATCTAGAACATAACCTAGAAAAGCTTTCATCTGAGTTCCCGTAAGGTGTATACCACCATTAGTCAAGTCAGTACTAAAGGTAGTTGGAGAGCCTAAGATGAAATAGTTACCTTCAGAGTCATTGCTTGAAGATACTATATAACCTGTCCCAGCAGTACTAGCCTCTGCTGTTGTTCTCTCTAAATGTATTTCATCGGCTGTACCATAAGAGTTTATCACAATACTAAAAAATCTTGCGCCTCTTCTTAACGATACATCAAACGTTAACCTACCACTACCATCAGTATTTGCTTGTGATGTGAACCTTAAAGTTCCACACTCAGCATAATTTTTAATTATTTGTACTGTGTTCCATCCATCCCACTCTGTTTGAGAAGAACCCTTACTAACTGCGAATTCTTTTACGCTACGATAGTCGTCGTTTTCCCAAAGAGAAACTGTAAATCTTGATTCTGTGTTGCTATTAGTCAAAGTAAATTTAACTAATCCGTTTTCTATAGTTGCTTGGTCAACATTGAGGTTAGGACTTAGTAAGCCATTTCTTACTTTCCCGTTTGTAGATATTTTGACTGCACCCTTTAAATAATCTTCTGGATTACATTCAAACTCTATATTATTACTTCTGATATTACTACCAGAGAAAAACTGCATTGTAGTAGTTGATGTACCATGTTCAGCTATTCTTTCTTCAACAGAAGGAGATGTACCTGTACCAACTGCTGGTATATGTACTGAGAATGCTCCGCTCGGAGGAGAGAAGAATTGTGAATCAGTAGAACTCACACTATGATTATTTTCTAATATAGCTCCAGAAAACTGTGATTCAAATCGTATCTCACCCGGGTTACCTAAATAAGCTAGTGAAATATTATAAGCAAAACCTGCTCCGCCATATCTATTTACAGTAACATCAGAAGAATTAACTTTTACATAACCCTTAAGTGCTGAATCACCTGTATAAGTAAAAGGATGAAAGTGTCCATTCTTAGCCATAGATTCTAATTCATTTCTAATATACTTTACTTCTTCGACATCAAGACCAGTAGCGTTTGTATGAGCAAGAATACCGCTAATTGATAAATCTCTACTTGCGTCCATTGCACTATGAGTTAAAGATTGTGGAGAAGTAAAACTTAAGTGTCCTATTGTAACTTGATGGTCATTCGCCATTAGCACATCTCCTTATTTCTACATTGTCTACACATATTGTACTGAGGTCCATAAAAATAATTTCCACAATTCCAGTCTGATTTACAAGCTTTTAAATAATGTTTTTCTTTGTTGTCAATCATTATCTGTTTCTCAATCCTGTACCTGCATTACCTTCTTTTTCTAGCTTGGTAAGTTCTCTTCTAATATTCATAGCCATTTTTCTAGCTGTTATTGGGTCTGCTGGTAATCCTGTAATATTTAAATTCATATTCTCTACTGTAACACCACCAGTTCCTTGACCAGTTTTATTAGAGAATACTGATGTACCACCCGGTGTTGACATAATAACTTCTGGTCCTCTTTCACCTACAAGTGATGACCTACCTATAGGAACGTTACCACCTGTGTAATTCTGCATATCTACTCTTCTACCGGTATAAGTTCCACCTTGACCAATTATTCCTTGTGTACCACTTTGTCCTGCTCTAGTTTGATAAGGAGTAGAAAACATTTGTATTCCATTAAAGATATTTTGGTTTCTCATCTCTTCAGATATCTCATTTATAACTGTTTTAGTTTGGTTTACAAGTGCAGAAGTTCCATTCATAAATCTTTCTATTGCTTGGTCTTGATAACTAATAAAACCAGCAAACTCTGTTTCCATTGCTACCAAGACTTCTTGTACATAACCAGTTGGTATTCCTAGCTCTTCAGCTAAAGTCATAAACATGTTATTAAGGTGTGGATACTTTCTTCTTAATTTATCTATCTCTAAACCATTTTGCTTTATTTTAATATTATTCTCTGCAACCATTGCATTGTAATTAGAGGTAGCGTCAGCAATCTTTTGATATCTTTCTGGCTGTACTTTTAATTGGTCATTGTAAGACTCAATAGCAGAAATTATTTCTGGTGATAATCCCTCTGCTCTAGATTTAGCGGCTGCTAGTTCTGCTTCAGCTGCTTTAACTTGCAAGTTTAAGATTTTCTTCTCAACCTCAGACATTGGATTACGCATTTCTTCAAGTTCTTCTCTTGCTGCGTCTAAGTCTAGGTTTTCAGCAACTCCTTGTTCTACCGCTAGTTCTAAGAACTTAACTTCTTTTTCTTTGTCTCGTAAAGATTTCTTTTGACGTGCAGTCATCTTGCTGCTTAATTTGTCTCTCATCTTATCTAAACTAAGACTCATCTGTAATATTTCAAGCTCTTCGCTTGCAGTTACGACTCCTTCTTTACCAAATTCAGTGATAGCTTCTAATACAGATTCACGTGCTAAATCTACTTCTAACTGTTCTTTCTTACCAAGACTTATTTGAATGTCACCAAAGACTATATCTTGTTGCAGTTCAGCTATTTCTTTTTGAGTATCTCTTATTGCTCTGTTTCGTTTTTTAATATCTTCTGTCATTCTGAACATAGATAGCAGAGCATTGAGTTCTTCTTCTCTTGCAGATGTTGCAGCTTTAACTAGTTGTAAATTAGTTTGGTTGAGTGCGGCATTAATATCTTGTGCATTATTAAGGTCCATTTGTGCAAACAACTGGTCTCTAATACCTTCTGCTATTTGATTACTATTAGTATCAATGCCTCTAGTTATTGCTTCTTGTTCTAAGAATGATTCATTTAATTTATCAAATTCAGATGTTAGTTGTGGATTGCCTACACCTTGTAAAAATGCTACCGCTTTACCAAAAGCTTCTCCTGTATCTTTTGTACTAGCAACATTAGCTGCTAATCCTATGTTTCCTTGAGATACAAGTGTTGCAACAGCAGATGTAATAAATTCTATTCTATCTGCTGTTTCTTGCGCACCAGCAACAATATCTTCTGGTGTTATAAATTTTATTTCTGATAATTCGGAATAAGCTTCACCTACTTGACCTAATTTACCTAACTGGTCTGAAAGTGCAAGGGTTGTTTCTACAATTGTTTCAGCAAATACTTTTTGTGATTCTGCTGTTGTTTCTGTGGTACCAAAGAGAGTAGCTAGAACTTTTTCTGAAACACTTGTTTGAGTTGTAAACATGTCAAGAGTAATTGTAGAATGACCCATTTCGTCAGCCATAGCATTATATCTATCAACTAGACCTTGAGAACTGTCACGTAAGAATTCTTGTTCTTTATCTACACTTTTAATACGTTTAACAAGTTCATCCATTTGAGGTGTTGTACTTTCCAACGCCTTTAACATTTTTAATTCTTCTTCAGTAAAGTTAGCAGTACCATCTGCCGCTGCTTTTATGTTTCTAGCAATAGCATTAGATGTAGCTCCGATAATGTTTCCTACCCTGTCAAATATTTCTGCGTCTTCTATTCCTCTTAATGAGATAATTTGTAGTAGAGAAGTTAAATCCCCCTCAGCAAGTATCTTTTGTGCCTGTTCAACTTCTAACTCTAATGCTTCTGCAAGCTTTGTAGCTAAGTCTCCTTCTCCACCAATCAAATTTTCTGGGGCTAATGAAGCTAAAGCTTGTTTACTGCCTACTTCTACATCTGTAAATCCTATTTGGATAGGGTCTACTTCAACTTTTCCAGTAGATATATTTCCTATTAATTCCATACTTCCAGCAATTCTTGCAAAGTCTCTCGCTATTCTGTCTGCTTCTTCAGTAGTAACATCTTTCATAAACTTAGGTATGTTTATAAACGCTTTTACAGCAGATGTATTCATATCTTCCAGTTCTTCTGTAATGATTTCTATTTCTTTTGCATATACTTTTAGTATTTCTGGATTAAAACCCTCTTCTTGTAATTGAACAAACTCTTTTTGTTTGTTTGCTAATTTTTCTGATAAAGGAACAAATGCGGCAGCTGTTTCTGTAAATAATTTTGCAGCTGTTCTAGAATTTTTATTTGCTCTAGCATTTGCAGCTGCTAAAAGGCCTATAGCAAGAGTGGCACCTGCAATCATTGGTAAGTTAGCTTTAAGGGCTGCACCAAATCGGAACTGCGCCATAGTATTTGTACCTATCAAGTCTTGAAGTTTCTGTTGATGTGCTATTTGACTACCAGAAATAGCAGCTGCTTTTAGCTCTGCTCTTGTCATTTCTACAAAAACAGCAGCATACTTAGCAGTACTTGCAGTTAACTTTGCTTGAACAGAAATCATCTTGAAAAAGTTGAATATAGGCATAGCCATAGCAAGACCCATTAGAGAGAAAGCACCTGTAAGCACTTTCATAGAATTAGACATCTTAGTAAAACCTACTTCAGCACTCTTCTCGTCATCTGCTGCTGCAAGTGCAACACCAGTAAGTGTTTGTGTCAATACTTTTGCGAGTGGTAAAAATGTATTACCTATTTCTATACGAAGTTCTGTAAAGGCATTCTTCATTAACTTTGTTTGTGATTTTAAAGTCTCGAATCGTTTAGCAGCTTCTTCGTTAAGAGCATTGTTAACTTCGAAAGCAGCATTACCTCTAGCTAATGTTTCAGTAACTAGGTCTCCTGCCTCAGATAGAGCTAACAAAGCTCGAATAGTTCTTTGTTGTTTTAGACCTAATGCGTCAAGAACTTCGACAACATTACCACCTTCTGCACTTAATCTTTGTAGTCCTTGTAAAAATATATTAAATGCTTGTGCTGGATTGTTATCAGCTAATTGTTTAAATTGTTCTGGTAATACTCCCGAAACTCTTGAGAAAACATCAAGCTGTTCTTTTCCACCCTGTATAGCTACAGTTAATTGCTGAAATACACGTGCGACGGCAGTACCACCCGCTTGTGATTGAACACCAACAGCTTGTAAAGCAGTAGCAATTGCTAAAGTATCCGCGGCTGTTGCTCCAGCTACTTTAGCACCTGCTGCTAATCGTAATGATGTAGAAAGTATTTCATCTTCAAGAGCTGCGAAGTTGTTACCTAAGTCAACTAATGAAGAAGCAAGTTTAGATATGTCCTCATTTCCCAGTTGGAAAATAGTTTTCATTCTTGCTAAACCAAGTGCAGCAGTTTCAGTTGATAATCTAGTTGCTACTCCTAATTTAGATATTGTTTCAATAAATGTAGGAAGTCCAGTTGATTCAATACCTAACTGACCACCAAGTTCACCGATTGCATTTAATTGATTAGTTGCAATAGGTATTTCTGTTGCAAGTTTTCTGACAGATACAGCTAATTGGTTAAAATCTGCTTCTGAAGCGTCAACGGTTTTTCTAATACCTGCAAAAGAATCTTCGAATTTAGAAGCTGCACCGACTGTAAAAGCCATAGTTGTAGCTAAGCCAGCTAATGTTGTTAATGCTGTAGTACCTACTGCACCAGCAAGACCGCCAAGTTTACCATAAGCACCCATGACCGTAGAGGCTAATTTGTTTGCTTCTTTCGCTGCTTGATTTGTAGCGTCGTCCATGTCCACTTTGAACGAAACAAGAAAAGGAGCTACACCTCCAGATTTAGCCACTTGCGCCTCCTATATCACCCATAATATCATCAAGAGAAACTCGTTGTCTCGGTTTATTTCTGTTATGTTGTTTTCGAAGGGCCATTTTTAACCTATGTGTATCTGCTTGTTCTTTTTTAACAACTTCACCATCTTCAGTAATTTCTAGTTGACGATTACGAAGTATGTTATAGAATGTTGAATTTTCGTTTGGCATATAAGAAATTAATCTTAAAAAACGAAACCATTCAACATCAAGTGGTGACTCAATGTTATATAAATGAAGAAAGTCAGCTTCTAATGGCCCATAAAGTTCAAGTATTTCTTGAACGGACCAACTTATTTTGGGGCTTCGGAATCTTCTTCTTCCCCTTCAGCTACAACCTCTTCTTCCTGTTGTGCTGCTAACCCGTATGCTTCTAGTAAGTAAGAAAGCAAATCATTCATTTGCTCCCAAGTCATACCATTCTCTAACATATCATCCAGAGTTTCTTTGCCCACTAATGAGCCAATCCATTCTGGTAATAAGTCCATCGGGATTACATCACCTTCGTTAGCATATTTCATTTGAGCTAACACTGTTCTTGCAGGTAAAGTAGCGGGTAACTCGTAAGTTTTTCCTGCTACTTTAATCTGCAAAGGTTCTTTATCTGCTTCTAAAGCCTTATCAAAGTCTTTAAATTTTACCACTTTTAATATTCTCCTATCTAATTTTTTAGTTAATATCTAACTCGTCAGTATCGTTAGTGTTGTCTACAACTCTGAAGAGATAGTATGCACCGCCGGAAGCACCAACATTTAAAGTTGTGTCTGGTACAAGAACTTTAAATTCTGTAGCCAAACTTACTTTAGCTGGAGCTTTTTGGTGAGCCATAGCAAAAGAGCCAACGTTCACTGCTCGAGGAACGTGGAATTGCCTGTCTGCACCGGCAGGACCATCTGTGTGTAACACAAGAGCATACTCTGTAAAAGAGTCTGACAATGGAGGTAGATATACATCGTATCCAGAAGCGAAGTTTCCTGTTTCGTCTTCTGTGATGGTACCGCCACCCATTGCTATTTGTAACTTACCTTGTCCAGCTTGTGAAAGCTCTCCTGTAAGTCTTACTTCTTGTGCTGATTTAAGAGTTTTAATAGGGTCTACTTCTTCTGCGACCATGACATCTTCAAAAGTTTTATCAACTTCTAATGTCCAGCCATCTTCAGAATATCCTACTTCATCCCAAGCTGGTGTCATCCCACCCGGGGATACCCATGCTCCGGAAGAATCACCCGGAAATGCTAAAGAACTTGTAGTCCTATCTTTGTAATAGAGAACACCTGTACCAATTAATACTTCAGATATTGTTCCTGTTGTATTATAGCTCATTTGTTATCTCCTAACATATCTTATACTTATACTTAATCAGCTGAGCTCAGCCGACTTTTTCAAGTCGATTTCAGCTTTGCCGGTTATTCTTCTTCAGCAATAAAGAAGT
>Ga0098055_1000695_pt1 | contig 19472 bp, 18 predicted proteins | sample 17_taG_FD_75107 | JGI IMG/M metagenome (GOLD analysis project Ga0098055, IMG submission 75107) | Marine viral communities from the Subarctic Pacific Ocean - 17_ETSP_OMZ_AT15314 metaG | ecosystem: Environmental > Aquatic > Marine > Oceanic | place: Pacific Ocean | collected 2015-01-18 | reverse complement strand
ATGAGTCGGGTTGAGGAGTTAAAGCAGGAAGTTGAATGGCGGCGTTGCGTCGCTTCTGAAGCCTATTTTTTACGCAATTACTGGCATATAGCGCATCCTGCTCATGGTCGCATTTTGTTTGGGTTGCGTGAAGCGCAAGCTTCTGCTTTAGAGCATTGGGCTGATCATCGTTATTCTTTAACGTTGAAGGCAAGACAAATCGGTTGGTCTACTTTAGTGGCGGCTCACCAGTTTTGGTTGGCGTTCTTTCACCCTGACCAGAACATTATTGATTTGTCTCGTACTGAACGTGAAGCTGTATTGCTTTTAAGGAAAACGAAGTATGGGTTTAAGCATTTGCCTAAATGGATGGAAGAGCGTGGACCTAAGTCTTTAGCAGAGCATCAGCAACGCATGGTGTTCGATAACGGTTCTCAAATAACGTCGATGCCTTCCGCTTCTGATCCTGCTCGTGGCGAGTCAGCAACATTGATTGTGGTTGACGAATGGGCGTTCCTCCCTAATCCAGAGGAAGCGTGGGCTTCCATTGAGCCTGTGGCTGATGTGGGTGGTCGAATTATTGGGTTGTCTACGGCTAATGGTTCTGGAAACTTTTTTCATGAGTTGTGGGTGGGTGCTGAGGCTGGGGTTAATAACTTTGAGACAATGTTTTTTCCTTGGTCTGCGACTGAGGATCGTGATGAGTCTTGGTATGAGTCTAAACGGCAGGCGATGTCTCCTTGGCAGTTAGCTCAGGAGTACCCTAATTCTGCTGAGGAGGCTTTTGTTAAGTCTGGTAATCCTGTTTTTGATTTGGAAGTGTTGGATGTTTTGGCTCGTAATGTGACTCCTGGTGTTCAGGGCTGGTTGCAGGAGATTCAGACGAGAGTGATGGAGTTTCAGGTTCAATGAGTTTAACTATTTGGTCTGAACCTGATCCTGAGTCTGCTTATGTGATGGGTGTCGATACTGCTGAAGGTTTATCGCATGGCGACTTTTCAGTTATTGAAGTTTTGGATGTTAAAACTGGGGAGCAGGTCGCTGAGTGGCATGGACATATCCCTCCTGACGAGTTAGCGCATGAAGTTTTTATGCTGGGTTTGTGGTATCGGGATGCGTTGTGTTGTGTTGAATCAAACAATCATGGTTTAACTACGATCACTATTTTACGTCAGTTGGGTTATCCGAATTTGTTTCGCCGCAGGTCTTTGAATCAGGCTACGAATAAGATTTCGCAAGAGTATGGGTGGAAAACTACTCGTACTTCTAAACCTTTGATGATTGATGATTTGTCGATGGCTTTAAGAAACTATGAACTTGTATTGCGTTCTAAAGGGTTGATTACTGAGTTGCGGACTTTTGTTCGCAATGAGCGGGGGTCTATGAATGGTTCCCCTTACGATGACCGTGTGATGGCGTTCGCTTTGGCGAACCAGATGAGAAAATTTGTGAACGCTCCTGAGAACGCTCCTGCGGTGAATGATTATTTGACTTTTGATTGGTGGGTTCGTCAAGCTGATTCTGGTCCGACTACCACTGGACCTATTGGTTCTTCTGCTGTTCGTGGGACACCTTTACTGCGTAAATAGGTAAACGTTTCCCTATTAGGAGAAGAAATGGCGAAAATACAATCGCATTCACCTGGCAACAAACCAGGATTAGGTAATACAGGAGTTTTAGCTCACGGTCCTTCACGACCAGGTGGCTCTCAGCCTGCTACTACTCGCATGGGCGGTACTTCCGCCGATGGTGGTGGCGAAAAAGGCGCTGGAGTCTCTGTTCGAGCAACTCCCAAAAATCGTCACGGCAAATAAAGATGGCGGTTTTGCCGCCTTCCGCAACTAAGGAAGAGTTCCGCGAATATGTCGTGGACCTTCGTGGACCTTTGTCGGACGAAGAGGTAGATGACTTGTGGGTGTGGCGGTTAAAGCTTCAAGGGATCAAGTTTGATGTTGGGGTGGGTTATCAGGCTTCGTTGCCTAAAGAGGAACAGGGTTTAACTATGAATGAGCGTGAAGCAAAAATTAGGAAAGAAGCAACAGACGCAGGTTTACGGATTGAGCCTGCTGGGGCTAGGTGGGTTTGATGCCGTCGTATGGTTCTAAGCGTAAGAAACCTAAGAGTGAACTTTTTGAGTTGTATAACCGAAGGTTAGATATTTCTCGTCGTTGGCGGGAACAGGAGGGTTTAGATAGTTTATGGCATCGTTTAATCGACTTGTATCGTGGAAAGCATTGGGCTCCTGGTTCAGAAGGTCAAGACCTTGTGGCTGTAAATTTGGCTTTTTCAACCGTAAATGTGATTGCACCGTCTGTTTCTGTGAACCATCCGAAAATTGTTGTTTCCCCTAATGAACCTGAGAATGATGATCGTGCTGCGTTTGTTGAGGCTGTAGTTAATTATTTGTGGAAGCATTACGATTTCCGCACTCCGTTCCGTCGCGCTGTTAAAGATTTTCTTATTTTGGGGCATGGTTGGGTAAAAGTTGGTTGGCGTTTTATAGAGCAGGAACAGTCTTTATCTGATGCTGAACGTGAAGAGATGATGCAGCAAGGGTTAATGGAAGCTGATCGTTACGCTGAGGGTGTTCCTTTGATGGCAGGTGATTTGCCTACGGATGAAGATATTAGAAATGGGGTTCCTAAAACGGAATCTCGCGTAGTTGATGATCGACCTTTTGTGGAGCGTGTTTCTCCTTTTGACATTTTTGTTGATCCTGAAGCGACTTGCATGGATGATGCAACGTGGATAGCGCAACGTGTTGTTCGACCTTTAGAAGAGGCTCAACGTGATAAGCGTTACCGTCAAAGTACTCGCCGTAAGTTATCTGCTGATGCTGGTTTGAATCCTCGTTACACAGACGATTATGAACGCAATAGAAGCGGAACTGATATTGAGAGGGTCACTGTTTGGGAATTTTACGATATGGAAAACAATACGATGAGTGTTTTGTCTTCCAATGGTGACGATTTCTTAATCGATCCGAAACCTATGCCTTACGCTTACGGTCAACCTTTTGTAATGGTTCGGAACTATGACGTTCCTGACCATTTTTATCCAATGGGTGATTTGGAAGCTATAGAGCCTTTGCAGGAAGAACTTAATAAGACTCGTACTCAGTTGGTTCAGCATCGTAAACGTTACGCTCGTAAATATCTTTACCATGAACGTTCGTTTGGTCCTGAAGGTCGTTCTGCTTTAGAAGCAGACGATGATGGTCGGTTAGTTCCTGTTGTTGATGAGAACAGACCTCTTTCTGAGGTTGTTGTCCCTATGCCACAGATACCTATATCTCCTGAAATATATAATCATTCAGCGATCATTGAGGATGATATAAACACTGTTTCTGGTTTAAGCGAGTATGCGCGTGGCGGTATGCCTGAGATACGTCGTACTGCTACAGAGGCTTCTATTTTGGCTGATGCTCAGAACGCTAGAGCTTCTGACAAACTTGCAATTATTGAGTTGGGGATCGGCGCAATCGCTCGCCGTATTATCCAGTTGATGCAGCAATACATGACTGGGGATCAGATGGCTCGTATCACTGGCAAAAATGGTGACAATCTTTATATCCCATTTAGTCGAGATGACATTGTTGGCGAATACGATTTCGATGTTGAAGCAGGTTCTACTCAACCTATGAACGACACGATTCGTAAGCAACAAGCTGTTTCTTTATTGAATGCTGTTGCCCCTCTTGTCGGTACTGTTATTGATCCTTCTGCGTTGGCTCGCCATGTATTACAACAAGGATTTGGCATTAAGAACCCTGAAAAGTTTTTAATGCAGCAGCAACCACCTATGCCTGGTGCTGAAGGTGGGCAACCACCTAGCCCTGATGGTGGGATGCCTATGGGACCACCTGTTGCTGAACCTCCTGGTATGGAACAAGCGTTTGCACCTACTGGCGGTGTGCCGCCTGAGATTTTGACTCAGTTGCAGAATCAGATGGGTATGTCTTTGCCTTCTCTTTAATGGGACACCTTTGCCGTGTGTTTAGGAGCAGCCCATTAGGACTCCAAAGGAGAGGCTTATGCCCGAAGAAACTGAACTAACGGAATCCGTACAAGCGGACACTCCAGAAAGTTCTACAGAAGTAGTTGCGGAACCTGCTGGCGAAACCTACACCATAAAGGTAGACGGCGGAGAACAACAGGTCACCCTAGATGAACTTCAAGATGGATACAGCAGACAAGCGGATTACACACGTAAAACGCAAGAGCTGGCATCCGAACGTCAACGCCTGCAACAGTATGAAGCAATAGGGAAGGCGCTGGAGGCTGATCCAGCGGCGACTTTAGAAGCTTTATCTACTGCGTTTGGAGTTGAGGACAACACCAGAATCACTAATACCACTGATACAGAGGATAGATGGGAAATGGATGACCCTCACGATAAGAGATTAGCAAAACTCGAAACGCAGATTGAACAACAGGCGAAGGTGCAAAGACAACAAGACTTGGAGAAAGAAATTTCAGGTTTGAAAAATCGGTTCGGTGAGTTCGATGAACAAGAACTGTTTTCTCATGCTTTGAAAGAACAAATTCCGAATTTAGAAGCAGCGTTCACGCATATGCGGTTCTCTGATGTCGCTGAAAAAGCTCAGCGGCTAGAGGAAGAACAAGAACGTGTCCAATCTAAACGTGAAGCGTCAGTTGTTGAGGGGGGAGCAACTAAACAGGCGGGGAGCGTTGTGAGAGGTGGAGTTGGTGAAACTCCTACTTCTATAAGGGATGCTTTTCTTCAGGCTAAAGAACAACTTGGGTCATAACCCTATAACTCTCAGGAGGAGAAACTAAATGGCTGGTAACGCCAACTTTGATGAAATCCTCTCTACAACTTTGAACAACTATGTTCCAAAGCTAGAGGATAATGTCTTCACAGCACGCCCTCTGTTCTATGCTTTAACAAAGGATAAGAACATTCGTCGTGTGGATGGAGGCGCTAAAATTGTAGTGCCTATTATTTATGGCGCTAACGCTGCTGCTGGATCATACAGCGGCACCGATACCCTAAGCACAACTGCTTCAACTGGTATTACGTCTGCTGAATTTGACTGGGGTCAATACGCAGCAACTATTACCATTTCAGGTATCGAAGAAGCTAAAAACAACGGTGAAGCTGCGATTATTGACCTTCTCGAAGGCAAAATCATGCAAGCCGAAGAAACCATTATCGAGAACATGAACACCATGCTTCACGGTAACGGTACAGGCAACTCAGGTAAAGACTGGAATGGTCTTGGTAACTTGGTTGAATCTGCTGATGCTACCGTTGGTGGTATCAACAACGCTTCAGGTCAAGGTAACGACTGGTGGGAATCATACGAGGAGAACACTGATACTGCTCTTACTCTTGCCCACATGAGAACCGCTTACAACAGCGTTTCTGTTGGTAACGATCAACCTGATATTCAAATTACAACGCAAACTCTGTACGAGAAATACGAATCTCTACTTCAGCCACAGCTTCGGTACACCGATGCTGACACCGCTGATGCAGGTTTCCAAAACCTCGTTCACAAAGGTGCGCCTGTAACATTTGATGCTGCTTGCCCTGCCGAAGTTATGTATTTCCTTAACACGAAATACCTTCGCCTCGTAGGTCATTCAGATGTTTGGTTCAAACCAACTCCGTTTGTACGTCCAAACAGTCAAGATGCTGTGTACTCACAAATTCTTTGCTACGGACAATTAACAGTAAGCAACCGCGCTCGTCAAGGAAAATTGACAGCAAAGTCAGCTAGTTAACAAACTTAGGGTGGTGGAGGTTGGACCCCCCAACCCTCCATCCTTCACCGCCCCTTCACCTTTGGAGTTCAGATGTCTCGTACACATTTCGCAGTCGGATATAAGACTGGTCAACGCCCCGCTCACGAAGCGCCTGGCGCTCGACCTGTCGGTTCTTATAGGGACAACATGGGGGGCAATGTTCGCCCTGTAGTTTCTGACTGGGATGACTGGACTGGTGAAGAGGTAGGGCGCGTGGAGGAAACTCCGCGCTGTTCTTCCGTTAAAAAAGACGGCGGCGAATGTCAAGCTTTCGCAATAGTCGGTTCCACTCGGTGTGTCGCCCATCAGGAGGCAACTAAGTGAGATTAGATGAAATGCGGAACTACGTTCGCAGCGTCGTCGATATTGATTCAACTGACATTTCAGATGACACGTTAAATAGGATGATTGGCGAAGGTTACGACCTCGTTGTGTATTCCAAAAAGCGTTGGCCTTTTTTAGAGGTTGAAACTACTTTTTCTACAGTTGCAAGTACTAAAGATTATTCTTTGGCAACTGTTGGTGCTTCTATTTCTGTCACCCATGATGGTTCTTCTCATACTCCTGGTATGAGGGAGATCGCTTCGGTTAGAACTGACGATCATGTGGTGCAATACATAGGTAGAGATGATGGGGATGTGGTCAATCCTTTGGATGTGACTACTACTGGGGAGCCTTTAGAGTGGGCTTTTTGGGGTGAAACTTTAAGGTTTTACCCAGTCCCTGACGCTGTTTATACCGTTACTGTTCGTGGGTTCCGTAACGCTGTGGCGTTTGGGGCTGGTTCTTCTGCTACCGCTACCCCTGATTTGCCAACTCCGTTTCATCAGACGTTGGCTACTTATGCTTTGGCGCGTGCTTATCAGCAGCAAGAAGATATTCAGATGGCGAATCACTATTTTGCTGTGTTCCAGCAAGAAATAGATAATCTTTCCGCTCGTTACGATGACGCTCCTGCTCCACAACCTATTATTCTTAACGCTCGTTCTAACTCTCGTTGGAGAGCTGAGGTTTTGCCTGCCAGGTTGCGTTACTCTTGGGAGTAACTGATGGCTGATAAGCAGTATAAATTACTTCAGCAACAAGATTTTACAGGTGGCTTAAATTTTCGAGCGGACCAATTCAGTTTGGCTGCTAACGAATCTCCTGATTTGTTGAATATAGATGTGGACCCTAGAGGTGGCGTTAAGTTACGCAATGGGGTAGAGGCACATAACTCTTCTGCTACTGCGAACACGATCACTAATGTTTGGGAGCATCACGAAACTGGTGGTACTTCTCAAATCATGGTTTCTCACGGCAACAAGGTTGCCTATTCTACTTCTGGTTCTTTTACTGATGTTATTGGTGGTGGCGGTCAGCCAGCAGCTAATTCTGTTACTACTCTTTCGCGGGGCGTGACTTTCAATAACATTAATTATTCACAGAATGGTACGGATCAGCCTTTGAAATGGGATGGCGGTACTGCTACTCGTTTAACGCAATCTTTTAATGATTCTTTGACTCCTGCTGGCGGGAATATGCCTATCGCTACTCATGTAGCGGTTTGGGCTGAGCATGTTTGGGTCGCTGACACTACTGAATCTGGTGCAGGGTATCCGAGTCGTCTTCGTTGGTCGCATACGGATCAGGCTGAGGATTGGAACTCAGATCATTATGTTGATGTGAACGTGGGTGAGCATGGGGATCGCATAACTGCTTTGGTTCCGTTTGGGGATCGGTTACTGGTTTTTAAGCAAAACAGTGTTCACGCTATTTATGGTTTCGATACTGAGTCTTTTCAGTTGGTTACTTTAACTAACGATATTGGTGCGAGGATGAACACGAATCCTGTGGTTTCTCGTTTGGGTGTTTTCTTTTGGTTCGCTGAACAAGGCGTTTATGTATATAACGACAACGGTTTTGCTTGGGTGTTTGAAAAGATAGTTCCTGCTGTGAAAGATGGTTCGATTGGTTTAACTAATCCTCCTTCTTTGATGTGGGGAGAGAATCGTTTGTATGTTTCGGTTGATTGGGGATCAGACCGAAGAGTGTTTGTTTTTGACCCTACTTTAGCTAAGGGAGGGTCTTGGGTTGTTCACGATATTGATGTGAATGCTTTGTTCAGGCATAGACCACCTAACGCTGCTCATGTCATGTTTGGCGTTAAAGGCGGAAGGTTGGTAAAGCTTGAACAGAGCAGAACTTCTGATTCTTACGATGGTTCTGCAACTACCCATATTAGTTCTCATTATCGGACTTCCTGGTTTGATGCGAAGATGCCTACTGTTCGTAAAAGGTGGGGTCGCCCTAGAACTGTTGTTTTAGCTGACGCTTCTATCACGTTGCCGCTCAAGGTGTATTCCGATTATGACATGGCTGATGTTCACAGGTCTTTTAATGCTGTGATTCCAGGTCGTTCTTCTGCTTCTATTTGGGGGGCTGGTGGAGGTGCCGCTACATGGCAAGACGCAGAAGGAACTCAGGGTAATGGTGTGTGGGCTTCACCTGCGGAGGATTCCGCTACTGATATACAAAAACATCCGACACTTGGGACAGCATCGTCTATATCGGTGAAGGTCGAAGGTCCAACTACGAACAATACTTGGGAGTTGAACGCTTTAACTCTCACATATATGGTCAGGAGACTTAGGTAATGACACTTTCAGTAACAACAGATTTTTCGGCTGGTACAGCCATTGTTGCTTCAGAGGTTAATCAAAACTTTACTGATGTCGAAACTTACATTAATTCTAGTCCTGGTTTGTTACCTTTGTCTGGGGGAACTTTAACTGGAGCTTTGGTGGTTGGCGGGGATTTAACTGTTGATTCAAATACGTTGAAGGTTGATTCTTCTAATAATCGTGTTGGTATTAAAAAAGACCCTACTACTGAGCTGGATGTTAATGGGACGGTAACTGCGACTGCTTTTGCTGGCGCATTAACTGGGAACGTTACTGGGAACGTTACTGGGAATTGTTCTGGTACTGCTGCGACTGTTACTACTGCTGCACAGCCAAACATTACAAGTGTGGGGACTTTAACTGCTTTAACTGTTTCAGGGACAGTGACTATAGATTCGGTTGGGATTACTGCTGTTCAAACAGGTTCCGAATCGTTTGCTGATAACGATACTTCTGTTATGACTTCTGCTGCTGTGCAGGATAAAATTGCGGCGGATGTTGCAACGTATGGATACGCAAAAGTAACTATTGCTTCGTCTGCTCCTAGTGCTGGTGGGGCTGGGGAAATTTGGATTGATACGAGTTCCTGATGGCTGCGTTGAAACGTTCAACAGGGTCAGGAACAGGTAACTGGACATCTGTCCCTAATGGTACAAAAGTAAAAAGATCAACTGGGTCTGGTACAGGCAACTGGTCTAATCCGAAGCATGTTTGGTATTCGACTGGTTCTGGTACTGGGAATTGGGTTAAAACTTGGTCTAAGTCTGATCCTGTAACGTACAGCTTTTATGCTACGAACTCTGGTTCTTGGCGACCTTCTGGGTGGCGTTCTTCTAACGAATGCCGTGTTGGTTCTTATGGATATGGGGACCATATATGCGTGATGGATTTCACCGCTGATACTGATGACACTACAGGTATTACTCTTGCTACTGCTATAGCGGCTAGACCTACTTGCACTTCTTTAAGTGTTGCTGTTTTTAGGATGTCTGGAAGTGGGGCTTCTACAACTGCAACTGGTAGTGGCGAGAGTTGGTATATGGGGCAGTATGACGGAACTATTGGTTCTGGCGATGCTGATGATTCTATAAATACGACGAATATGACAACGTTTGCTACTGGGGCGGATAGTTGGGGTTCTAACGTGGCTCGTGCTTTTACTTTGAACACTTCTCTTGCTTCTGCACTGTCTACTAAAGAATTGTGGATAGCGAATCGGACTTCTAGTTTTTCTTCTGATGGAGGCACTGATGCTACATATTCGGCTTTAGCGCCTCACACGAACGCTTTTAAGGCTCTTATTACTGTGACTTTGGATTACTGATGGCTAATTTGCGTATCAATAAATCGCTTGGTCCTGATGTAACCGTTTCTTTAGCTAATTCCCCTAATTATCGGGGAACTTATGCTTCTGGTACTGCGTATGTGGCTGGTGATGTTGTTGCTCATAGCGGTAGTGCTTATGTGGCTCGACAGAACACAACTGGGAATACACCTGGTGATACTGCTTATTGGCAGACTTTAGCGGCTCAGGGTGCGACTGGTTCGGCGGGAACTCAGGGAGTGACTGGCGCGACTGGATCAACTGGTCCTGCGGGTAGCACAGGTGCAACTGGTCCTGCTGGACCTACTGGCGCTACTGGAAGTCAAGGACCAGCAGGTGCGACAGGTTCTCAGGGTGCAACTGGCGCTGCGGGCGCAACAGGTTCGACTGGCGCTGCTGGTGCAGCAGCGACTATTGCTGTTGGTTCCACTTCGAGTGTTGTTAATTCTGGTACTGCTGCTGTAACTAATGCGGGTTCTTCTTCTGCGGCTACGTTCAACTTTGTATTGCGTGATGGTCCGACTGGTCCTGCGGGATCGACTGGGGCTACAGGCGCACAAGGACCAACTGGTGCGGCTGGAGCTGCTGGAGCGACTGGTTCTACTGGGGCTACTGGTGCTGCTGGTGCTGATGGCAAGACTGTTTTGAATGGGACAGGCGCTCCTTCAGGTGGTACTGGAGCAGATGGTGATTTTTACATTGATACAAACGCAGACGCAGTTTATGGTCCGAAGGCGAGCGGTTCTTGGGGTTCTGCTACTTCTTTGGTGGGACCAGCAGGGTCTACTGGTGCGACAGGAGCGGCAGGTCCAACTGGAGCGACTGGATCGCAGGGTCCGCAAGGGGCAACAGGGGCGCAGGGGGCGACTGGCGCGCAAGGTCCACAAGGCGCGACTGGAGCTGCGGGGTCAGATGGTTCGGATGGTTCAGACGGTTCAACTGGCGCGACAGGTGCGGCTGGAGCAACTGGAGCCGCAGGAGCTGATGGTAAAACTGTATTAAATGGTAGTGGCGCTCCGTCTGGGGGGACTGGCGCTAATGGCGATTTCTATATCGACACTAATGCTGATGCTATTTATGGACCTAAATCTGGTGGGTCGTGGGGGTCGGCTACTTCTTTAGTTGGTGCTACAGGCGCTACTGGTGCTGCGGGAAGTACTGGAGCTACAGGCGCTCAAGGCGCTACTGGTGCTCAGGGTGCTACAGGTGCAGCGGGGGCTGATGCAACTATTGGTGGTTCTAACACTCAGGTTCAATATAACAGTTCTGGTTCTTTGGCTGGTTCAGCGAATTTTACTTTTGATGGTTCTGCTGCTGTTGTTAAAGGAACGGTGACGGTTGGGGTTGATGACACTGGGCATGATGTACAATTTTTTGGTGCCGCTGCTGGTTCTCATCTTTTATGGGACGAGTCAGAAAATAGGTTAGATGTAGTTGCATCATCTGGGGCTGCTTATATTAGATCGTTGAATGGTACGGCTGTTACTTATATAGGTTCTGATAGTTCTAATACTGCATTGTTTGGAACTAGCACAGCGCATAGGGTCAGGTTCATAACTGACGACACTGAAAGAATGACTATTTTAAGTGACGGCAAAGTTGGTATTGGTACTTCTACACCAATGCGATCATTAGATATAAACACAAATTTAGTTCTTCACAATGGCGACGACGCTTGGATAATAGAAGCAGATGGTAGCGACAATCTTGATTTTTGGTTTCAAGATTCTTACACCTCTGGTGATAGTGGTTGGAGCCAAAGGGTAGCGTTTACTGACACTTCAGCGCCGATATTTATTTACGGTCTTGCTAATAATCAAGGTGGTTATATTCGTTGCATGGATTCCGACGGCGACGAAATGGGATACATGGGTTCGCCTAACAACGACGACATGCATTTCAAAGGTGTTGCTACTAATAGTTATGTTTATTTTGGTGCTGGCGGCAATTACCTGTTTTATTCTACTTCAGGAGCCACTAGTGGTTTCTATCCCTATGTAGATAATTACAATGATTTAGGAGGGTCAAGTAAACGTTGGGATGATGTTTACGCAACAAACGGCACGATACAAACATCCGATGTTAACTTTAAAAAAGATATTGCGGACACCACTCTTGGTTTAGATTTCATTAACGCTTTGCGACCTGTTGAGTACAAATGGAAAGAGGGCTCTAGGAAACATCAGGGGTTTATCGCTCAGGAAGTTAAAACAGTTTTAGACGCTAAAGATGTTGCCGCAGACCAAGCGATGTGGGGGTTAAATACTGTTAAAGAAGGAGCGAAAGTTATTGTTCCTGTTGAAGATGAAAACGGTATCCCTCAAAAAACTGAGGTTGATAACGAAGAGCGACAGTCTTTACGTTACACAGAACTTATCGCACCGTTGGTTAAAGCGGTACAAGAGTTAACAACAAGAATTGAAGCACTGGAGGGATAATGAGTGAGGACGCTCCGACATCATGGAAAGAAGTAGGGCTAAAGAAAACGACTCTAGGGTTTGTTGCTTCCTGCGTGACTCTGGGGGCTGTCATTGCATGGCAAAGCTCAATGGTAGTGGGAAGAATAAGCGATCTCGAAAGAAGCGTTCAACACTTTGACAATGGTATAACAACCGTTGTTGGAGAAGACATGGACGAGTTGCGTCAACAAATGAATGTCTTAGATGACAACATGGACAACTTAAATACGTTGCGTGCCGCAGACTTGGAACGAAACACCCCTCAGTGGATAACTGACGAAATAAACAACCGCTTAATACTGGTAGAAGTTCAAGTCCAAAGCCTATTAGATGACTAGCAATATCGTAAAGATTTTAGGGGCAATAGCGGCTTTAGCTACTGCAATAACTGGGACTGTGGTGGCATTTACTGGGGGCGGTGATGATTCACCGCAACCTGTGACAACGATCATTATTCAACAACCTGGCGATTATCAAAATTTTTTAGATTCGACTGATTTGTCTTACTACCAGAATTTGAAGCAATGATCGCTGAACTTATTGGGGCTATTGGATTGGTAAGTGCAGCGTTAGTAAGCAGCGTGTTCGGATATTTAGCGAAAAAGTTTAGAAAAGAGAACGAAATACAACATTTGTCAACCTCGTTACAACTTAAAGGTATTAGTGAGGATGTAAAAGAGCTTCGGGACTCCATTGGGAGTGTTAGAAGCGCACAACAACGCCACTTGGAGTGGCACTCTACACAATAGGGAAGGGAATAGTTATGCAAATTGATGTTCAAGATGTATTGCAACATTTATCTGATCGAGGAAGGTTGGAATGGGAAGCCGCTGTTTTACGCGCTGAAAATGCGTCTTTACAACAGGCTTTACTGGGGGTTGCTGATGAAGTGATTCCAGACAATGTTATCCAAATGTCAGATGACGCAGAAAATGGGACAGAAACAGCATAGTTTGAGATGACTATACCTGCCGCCCCTTATGGGGGATATTCACTAGCCAATTTAACAAGCGAGTTGGGGTTAGTTCAGTCTGCCCGCGACAAGGTTAATCGTAACATTGTTCCTACTCGTTCTAATTTGGAGAGGAAATATAAGGGGATTCGTGAGCAGTTGCCTGGTCAATATGCTCGTCGTGGGATGGTGAATAGCGGTATTTTCAACAAGTCTTACGCTCGTTCTTTTGAAGAACAAGAGCGTGCGAGACAGAGTGTGGAGCAGAACTTTAATGATGCGTTGGAGCAACTATTTTTACGCCAGTCGGCGGCTGAGTCTTCGTATGCGGAATCAGCAGGTCAACAGGCGTTGGAGGATTATCTGGCGAAAGCTGCTTTGGCTGCTGAAATAAAGGATGTTCTTTAATGGGTGGGATGGATTCGTATTATCAACTTTTGAGAGATCAGGCTGCTAATACTTTTGACACTAATAAAGGGTATTGGGATGATTATAAGGCGACTGAAACAACAAACATTGCTGATGTTTTAAGTAAGGGTCTTGCAAGGTATGACACGTTAGAAACTGATCGTACTGCTCAGTTGAACACTCAAGAGTCTGACATGATGGCTCGGTTGGCTGATATTGAGTCTGCTCGCCGTAATGAGGGCGCGTTGATGCGTGCCGCTCAACAACGGCAGATGCAGGGTTCTATTGGTGATTTGGCTTCTCGTCAGGCTTCTAATGCTCAGGCTTTGCAGGCGAGAGGTATTGATGCTTCTCGTTTGGGTGGTTCTAATGCGGAGGCTATGGCTATGTTGCAGTCTCAGCAGGCTTCTCAACGAGATTTGGGTGATCGTTTAGCTAGGGCTGAGTCGGTTGCTGCTGAGGATCGTCGTCTTTCTGGTGCTTCTGGTTTTGATGACGCTGAGGCTCTTTTGGCGGCTCATTTGTATGCTGGTCGTACAGGGTTGGAAGACACGGCTGCGACTTCGACTTCTGATTTGAACAGGTTGATTATGGGGAAGATGCAGGAAATTATTTCTCAGCGTGATTCTCGTTACGATCAGGTTAATGCGGCTGAAACGGAAAACAGGATTAAGCAGCAGCAGGCTGCGGCGGCTGCTGCTCAACGTAAGGCGGATAATGCTGAAGCGGATCAGTTGCAGGCTGACGCTATAGTTTCGCTTATTACTGGTCGAGGCGGTTCGGTAACTCCTGAAGCGGCTTTGAGTGCTGTTCGAGGAGGTTTAGGGGATACCTTGCTTTCTTTAGCTATTAGCGATCAGGCTTCTGCTCAGGCACTTGTTGACGAAGAGCAAGCCAATGTCGAGGCTAGAGATACTTTCTTAGCGTCTGTTGAAGCGCTTGGCTTAACTGAACAGATACCTAATGCGGCTGAACTTTGGGAGATAAGCCCTGAAGTTGCGAATAATGCACTTAACTATGAGTTAGGGGTGCAGAGAAACGCACCGCCCCCTTCTCCTGAGTTTACGGTTCCAACAGACTTACTTAATTCTGAATATGGGGACTTGTTTGCTGGTGTAGAGACAGTTGAAGATTTTGAAAATGTTTCACAAAATGTTGCGACCCTTGAGGCTTTAAATGAAATGCTTTTCCCAGAAGAGCCAGATTTGGGACCACTCATAACCCAACCTATTTTGGGCGCTAACGGTGAAGTAATCTTCCCAGCAGGTACTCCTGTAGATGAAGTTCTTGGTTACTACCAAATTACTCAATCAGTAGAAGAATTAGATAACTGGAACTGGGGTCCAGTCCCCACCCCATAGTAGTTGTCAATATGGCTGTCCCTAATGTTAGAACGATAAGTAACCTTCCTGGTCAAAGAAAATCGTTCACTCTGCCTGCTCAAACTGTACCTAGTTTTTCTTTAGAGGTAGAAGAACCAGAAATCCCTGAAACTGTAGACCCGCTAGGAGCAACAATAGCGGCTTTAGAAGCGCAGAAAATTATTGATGCGGAAGAAGCGGAAAGTTATTTCGGCTGGTTAGGCGACACTGTAGGCACAATAACAAATACTTTAGGCACTGGACTTAATCAAGTGTGGAACTTACTCGCAGGAAACTATGGCGAAGTAATGAAAGCAGGGCAAGAGTGGTGGGATGACCCTGTTGTCGATGCAGGTCAAGGAGCACTATCTCTTTTAGGTGGAGCGTTTACCCCTCTTTTGGCTTTAGATAAGCCAAGAGCGGCAATCGCTTCTACTATCCATGAAGCTATCGATGCTTTGCCGTTCACTAGCGGTGAAGCGAGTTGGGACGATTGGCACAACCAAATTCAATCCCATATCGGGATGGGCGATGTAATACAAAGCCATGCGAGCTGGGTTGGTGACATTGATTTGATGCCAGGTTCGCGTGAATGGAAACCTGTAGATAATGTGTTGGGGTTTGTTGGCGATGTTTTCACTGATCCTGCGAACTTGTTGTTCGGTTTGGGAACTGTCACTAAAGCAGCAAAGTTGGGAACTAGAGGCGTTTCTTCTTTAATGTTGGAAGGCGCTCAGGCGACTGACAACATGGTGATGAAGGATGTTTTGACTTTAACTTCTGCGTCGATTAAGTCGTCTGGGACTTTGACTGCTGGCGCACAGTTTTTAGAAGCAGCGTCTAAAGATTTATCTAAGAGTGCCGCTTATCGTGCTGCCGCTACTGAAGTAGCTGAAGGTTATGGGTTAAAAGTTGGTTTAGGTATTTATGTTCCTGGTTCTGGTTGGGCTGGCAGGAGACTTCGTTTAGAGGGAAGCAAGTTCGGTGAGCGTAGAGCGGGTCAGTTGCCTGAAATGTTGAAGGGTGGTTTCTCTAACGATGAGATAGCTACAGCGGTAAACATTATTCGTAACAATAATCGTTCTAAAGCAACGAGCCTTATAGGTAATCAAGGTCTTGAAGTTGTTGCTCGTCGAGCGTACACGACACCTCTCGCTATTCGTTTCGCTGAGCCTTTTCAACTGCCTGGAGCGACTGCGAAATTTATGACTGCTGTGCCTAGAGGGTATGCGCAGGTTGATAAATGGGGGGTGAAAGTTACTGGTAAGAGTTTGCGTGAAGGTGTAGCTTCAGCGTTCAATAAGCGCCACTTTATTACGGCAGCGTTAAGAACGGCGGTAGCGAACAATGATGGGGTTACTGCTGGCGCTTTTTTGGCGGTAGATGGCGAGATCACTCTCTCACAGGCAAATGTTAATGCTCTTGTCGCTAAGGCACAAAATAAGGTGCAGGCTCTTTCTAAGAGGGCGCATGTCAACAGGTTAGATACCCGCGATTTGACTCTTCTCGCTGAGCATGATCCTCTCACTGTCGCAGATGGTGTATTCCCTAAACACATGAAGAACATGGATCAGGATGAATTGATTTCAATTCGTGAAGATTATTTAGAAATTGTTCGAGATTGGGAAGAAGCCATTGTTGATGCTTATGGCGGGTGGGAGAGTCCTATTGGTCGTCAAATTAAAGAGGTTAAAGAGTTAGAAGGCGACGGTTATCTGTTTCGTAAAATGACGAAAGAGGGTAAGGAACTTTTTGGTAAAGATTTTGGCGATAATGACTTAGCGGGAGCGCTTCTAAAAACGGATGAAATTAGCAGGCAAGACGTCACCGCTGCTTCTTTAAGGAGCAGAACGTTAAAGCCAGGCGCTGTTATTAAAGACCTTAACGGTAAAAGTTTGAAATTGGAAGACCCTAGAGTTGTTGGTAAAAGTCTCCGTAAACAAATAAACGATCATTTTTACAAACTGTATGGCATTAAAGTTTTTGAAGATGATTTTGCGAAACTTTACGCCACTTACGCTGGTTCAGTTGGAGAAGATTTACAGTTCAGATATTTCATGAATGGGTTGAGAGATAAAGGCATTGTTCTAAACATTGATGATGCTATACAGTTTGTGAATCAGAGTCGAAAGATAATTGCTCAAGGGGTAAAAGATTCAAATAAGGCTTCAAATAAAGTTAAACAAGCTGTACGAAAACTTGCAGCGGATCAACAAGCCGCCGATAACGCCCAGTTATCGTATGCGGCACAGTTAGGTAAGACTGCTGAAGCTACTGATAAGGCGGCTAATATGGCTGCTCAGGCTGGGAAGATTCAGGTAGAAACTCAGGCGCTTCGTTCCGAGTTGCTCGATATTAATAGAAAATTGCATGAGTTGTTACCTGAGTCTACTGTTGAGCGGGCTTTTCATCGTGAGCGTGTCTTCCCGAAGATTGTTCCTTTGATCGATCAGGCTATGGGCGTTATTGCTCGTATGGAGCAATTAAGAGTTGTTACTGATGCTTTGGATCGTTTGGGGCAAGGGTATGTTGGTCTTTCTGCTCGTCAACAAGCGGCAACTGATCTTGCAGAAGCTGTTGCAGACAGTTCGCTGCTTCAAGGTTTGAGGGGTGTAGAGAACGTTAAGTTTGAAGATTTCTTAGCGCCGATACGCGCTGAGTTGCGTTTGTTGGATGACGAGTTGATTCCTGAATTGGCTCGTTTAACTAAGCAAGTTAATTTGTCTGACCAAACAGTTGTTGACATGGATTATGTCTTTTCTAAATTGGAAAGACCTTTTGGTTCTGCGAGAGTTAATACTCCTGGTACTCGTTCTGCTACTGCAAGTAAGAGGATGGAGGCTTGGGGTAGAAAGATTGATGAAATACATGAGATCGAAGCTGATATAGGTGTCGATCATTTTTCTTCTGGTCATGTTGATTTGCCTGCGTTGGGGAAACTTATTGATGACTTGTCTGAGTGGGCGGCTTCTCCTGCGGGGCGAACGTTAAGCGACGATTCGATTATCCCTGAAGAAGATATTGTTATGCGTCGTTTGGATGAAATTATTGAAGGGGCTGGGGTTGCTGGTGAAACTAGGGTTGCTTCCACTCAGAAGCAAATAGACCTTGAAGAGTTGTATTCCCGAAGAACTGAGTTATCTGAAGAGATCGCTCAAAGAGGTAGCAGATTTTTTGTTGCTGAAGAGGTAGCGGAAGCTCGACGTTTGGCTGGATTGGCTAAAGAAGCCCAAGACAAACTTGCCGCAGAATTATCTGCCGCAGCGGACCTGATGGAGAGTACTGCTTCTGCTGCTGGGAGAAGAGGCGGGGATGCTGCTGAAAAGGTTCGACGGCTTCAGAATGAAGCGAAGGTTTTAGAACTGGAAGCTCAAGCGAAAGTTATTAACGCCGCTCAGGTGCGTCGCGAGATGGAGCGGGAAATTGATATTGCTACTAGAAGGGTAGTAGGGGAAAGTGTCGAGGCATTGAAGGCTGGTGGGGAAGCTGGACGTTTTGTGGAGATCAGTCCTGGTGTTCGTCTTGATTTAGACCTTATGGAAAATTTTCCTCTTATGTCTGCTTTATCTCCTGAAGATTTCCAAATGCTGTTTTTAGACGGCACCCAACAATGGGGTGCTTGGAGAATTATTGGTCCTGAAGGCACTCCGTTTGCTCGTGATGTTGGGAAAGTTTTAGACGCTACTCGTATTTACAATTCGACGAGGCAGGCAAACGCAGCACTGAGGACTTTTGACCAGATGACGAACTGGATGAAGGCTTGGCTGGTTGCTACTACAGGGTTTATTTCACGCAACGGCATGGGCGCTGTTGTTCAAAACGCTACTGCTGGTGTTGATGTGGCTTGGCATGGTCGAGTTATTGAAATGATGATGACCGCTCACCGAGCTGGCGATGGCGACATGCTGGTGGGAGCTAAACGTTTGGCTCAGACTGGTCGTAAGCGTGGTCCTGTGGCGAAAACTGTTCGGATGAATCCTGGAACGAAAACTATTCCTGCTTCTGATTATGAGAATTTGGTGCGTTTGATGGAGTTGGGTGTGCGGGATCAGGGTATTACTTCTCAGTCTGTTTCTTATGGTCAGCGTTATTGGGGTAAGCGTGGCGCTACTCGTATTGGTGATGTTTCGTTGCCTGGCGGTAGGACAGTCGATGATTTAGGTGCTATCCCTGAAAGAATTAGAGATGCGAGGGTTCAGAGATGGCAGTTCCCTGACGTTCTTGTAGGCGGCAAACGTATTACCTTGAATCCTTTAGATGCACAATTCTTTTACGCAAAAGCGATCCGTCAAGGAAACGGATTAATGGAAGACATGGTTCGATTAGCGGCAGGAATGGATGGATTGTCTAAAGGGTTAGATGACGCAGCTGCTATTAACCGTATTTACGATATTCATTTCAACTACGCAGAAAAAACTGGCTTCCATCGCGGGGCTTCTAGGGTTGTTCCGTTTTACACTTGGATGAGGTACAACGTGCCGTTCCAGATGCAACAGATGGCTAAGAATCCTGGCAAATTCAACAAGTATTTTTCAATTAAAAGAAACATGGAGTT